>TARA_R110000772_G_scaffold35255_1_pt1 | contig 28168 bp, 31 predicted proteins | sample TARA_R110000772 | Tara Oceans TARA_R110000772 (sample SAMEA4397948) | marine metagenome | biome: Polar Biome; feature: [SRF] surface water layer (ENVO:00010504); material: water (ENVO:00002006), including particulate matter (ENVO:01000060) such as... | depth 5 m | reverse complement strand
ATCTTTTCTGTATTTTCAATAGACAATCTTATATTGGCATCTTTCATGTTAAACTCCATTCTAGTAACTTCTGGAGATGGAGGAACTGGAAGTTCTTTTGCTTCTGCTATGTCTGCCTTTAACATAAACCACATACTTACTAATGTGAAAATTAAAGCCGCTATCCCTCCTAATGTTTTTACACTTAAGTTAAAAGTTGTGTTTTCATTTAATTCCTTTGCCATCTCTCTTTCTTGTTTTAAAAAATTATATAATTTATCCCTAATTTAAAATCGTACCATTCTCTGTTCCAGTACTTATTGTATTTACCTTCTACAAACGTTCCTAAATGTTTGTTGTATTTATATCCAAATATTAATCCTCCTGAGTAATCTAACCATTGCTTACCTTCGTATTTATGATAAGAGTAATCATTACCATCATCATAATGGTAAGGCATTACGTTACCCCAAGAGTGTACCCAAAAGTCTTTTTTATAATGATAAAAATCAAATCCTAAAACTAAAGAATGTTGAAGAATCATTTCTAAATTAGATCTTTCTTTTTCTGTATACTCTCTTAAAATTGTTGGAACAACTACTGCTTTCCAAACTTCAGAGTTAGTAGCTACAATATTTCCATCAGGATCTTTATATTCATTTGCATATATATCTACTGTATACCCTTCTATTATAGCTAAATACGTATAATGTATATCACCAGTAGGTAAAAGCCATTGTTGTAAAGGATCATAACCGTAAGGCTCTGATAATCTTTGAGATAATCCTACATTAAAAGAAAGTTTTTTATTTACTTTATATCTATATCTTTCTGAAGTTTCAAAAAATCTTATATCTGCAAAACCATCTTCTAAGTATTCACCTTTTATTACATATGAATTTTCTACATATCTTATAAAATGATGCTGATCTAAATATTCTTGTCCTTCTTGTCTAGTGTAATCTATTTCAAATAAATACTCTAAACCTTTTAATTTACCTATAGTAGCAGCATCACTATAATTAGATTCAGTTCCATCATAAAATGTATTTGCTTTATTTTCATATCCAAACCTAGCGATCTTTCTAATACCTAAAGCTATATTATAGTCATAAGGAGTTTGTATAGTATTTGTAGTTAATCCATCAGATATAGAATAAACATCTACATCAGAAACAGAAGTACCTCCATTTACTGCACCATAAAAAGTAGCAAATTTAAAATACTTTTTTATTTGAGCTTCTGAGCTCAAAGTTAAAAGACATAATATTATTATTAATATATTTTTCATATTACCAAGGGGCATCATCACTAGTGTCTAAATTAACGTTTCCATTTTTAGTTGTATGAAAATCAGTATTACTTGCAAAAGCTGCTCCTGAAGCATCTCTATGTCCATTTGCATCATCCATTGGATACCAAGCTACAACTGTATGGCTATTACTATAATCAGTAGTATCAAAATTAGGATCTTTAGCAGAATTACCACCAGCATATAAATAAGCTACTTCATCTGAAGATAATGTAGTTTTCCAAAGTACTGCTTGCATCATCTTACCATCAAAATCATAATTATTATCATCCATTCTACCAATTTTAAAAGTAGCTGAAGTATTTGTCATATTCCCTCCACCATTACCAGCACTTTGTGTAAGTGTTCCTACAGAACTTCCATTTTTATATATAATTACACCAGAGTCAGGAGCACCATTATATGTTATAACCCAATGCTGCCAAGTGTTATCACTAACATTTTCTGCAGCATGTCTACTAAATCTAGTTGAACTAGCTTGATGTATATCAACGTGCACAGAAGACCCTGTAAAATAAAATCTATACTCTGCAGGATTTACTGCTGCTCCAGCACTTGCTTTAGCCATTACACATTCATTTACGTTTGGGTCATCTCTTTTAATCCAAACAGCAAAACTAAAACGTTCATCTACAGAACTGTTTGCTGCATGATGTTCAAAAGAAAATTCATCATGGTCTGCTGCTTCAAGAAAATCTCCAGTACCATCAAATACGTACCCCCTTGCATTCTGAGGATTTGCAGGCTTATTGTCAGGTAAAAATCTTGACGGAGGCCTAATTATTGATGATCCTAGTCCTAACATATTATAATTTGTATGCTATTACTGATCCACTTCCTAAAGAAAGTACTGTAAATTGCCCATAGATTGTAACTCCTTTAGGAATTGTAAAATCTATTGCATCTTCTATATTCATAGTACAGCTTGATACATCTAACTCAGCATCTGCTAAAGCAGTTATTGCAAAATATGGTCCTGTGTGGTCTGCAGTATCATCTATTAATATAGAACCATTAGACCCTAAAGGTAAGCTTGTGTTAGTTTTTACTTGATTTAGTAATGAATCTTGTGTTGTTCTTATTGTCATTTAAGTAATTTTAGTGATAATATTTGTTGAGCTGTAATTGTTTCAGGAAACATTTCCTCTGTAATTTGTTCTAACTCAATTTCAATTTCTTGTTCTAGTATTTTATTAACCTCATTTATCTGCGCTTGTCTAGCTAGAATATCTTCTTTATATTCTTGTTCTAACTTTTTTATTGCAGTTAAAGATTTTTTATCTTTTTTATTTTGATATTCTTTTACTTTTTCAGATAATTCTGCAAATTTTTCTGTAGGTGCTAAAATACCTTCTAAAGGTAATAATGCATCTTTAATTAACATTGTGTTTTTAGCTATTGCTAAAGCAAATGTTTTGCCTTGTACCTTTGTTAATTCTGGTAACTGATTTGATAAGTTTACCCATTCTCCGTTTTTTGCTTTAATTGTTTTCATCGTCTATTATGATTTTTATTAATAATTTAGTTAATCACTAAAAAGTGAATTTTGCTGGCTGTTGTTGATGTTGATCCAGTAGCCGCTGGATTGTGTATTGATATTTTAAAACTACCACTTCCTATTGTATGTGTAGAAACAGTTAGTGATGCGTTGTTAGTTGTATTTTCATCTTGCATTGTTAGCATAATAATAGAGTCAGAAGTAACTGTACTATTTGTAACTGTAAATTCTACATTAGTTGCAGCTGATAATGCTACTGCTGCTAGTTGTATTTTACCTGAAGTTGAGTGAATTGTAACTCCAGTTGTGTGATTTGTTGCTTGTGTAACTGTTCCTGATCCTGAATGTACAATACCTTTACCTGCTGCTGTAATAACTAAGTTACCGGAATTAACTGTTACATTTTGTCCTTCTGCTGCAACTGTTAAACCAACTGTTTCTTCACCACCTGTATAAGTTTTTAATTGTACTGTTCCATCTGCAGTTCCGTTAGTATCTCTACCTGCACATAATATTACACTACCTCCTGCTCCGTTTGCTGATGCAGTACCTCCTTTTAAAGTTAAATTTCCTGCCGCTGCTCCTGCACTAGAACCTCCTTCAATTAATACAGCTTGACCAGCTGTGCTGGATTCAGTAGCTGTAGGTTTTATTGTAGGGGCGTCTGTGTTTGTAAATCTAATTCCTCCTTTAATGTTTAAAGTGTCAGCAAATACTGGAGTAGGTGTTCCTTGTCCTATAAATACTTTACCAGCATTATCTACTGTTAATCCTTCTGCTGATCCATCTCCAGAAATAAAAGCTGTTCCTGCAACTAAATCTACATTATATGTAGCATTATTAGCTGCATTACGCATATCTATATTTGACTCTGCATTAGATATTGCTGAAGCTATTGTAATTGTCCCTGCTCCATTAGTTATAGTTACACCTGCACCTGCAGTAAGAGTAGATACTGATGGGTATCCATTAGTTGCATTTCCAATAAGTAATTGTCCATTTGTAGACATTGCTGCTGTAGCAGCTATTGTATCATTTGCACTAGCATATAATAAAGCACCTTTAGATATTGTAGATAAACCTGTTCCTCCATTTACTACAGAGTTTTCTCCTGTTATTGTTGACGTAAAATCCATACCAGATAGAAATCCAGATGTACTATTATTACATAAACTTAAATCTATACCTGCTTCTAATACTGTTAATACTACATTGCTTGACGCAGTAGCTACAGTTAATAACCCTGTGTCTCCACTTATTATACCTTTAAAAACTACTTGATTTTTATTTGTTAATGTAGCACTGTTGTATACTGTTTGACCTCCTGTTCCTGCAGTTGACACTGCTGGGAATAAACTTTCTAATGTTATTTTTTTTGATTTTCCTGTAGTACTATTTGTAACAAGTAAAAAGTCTGTACTTGCTGCGCTAGTTTTAGCTAAGGTTGATAAATCGGTTACTTTTGCCATGTTATTTTTTGTTTTATTATATTTCTAATCCGTTAATTCCATCTATTGATAAACCTCCTCTTTTAGATCTATTTTGGTTTTGAATTCTTGGAGTTTTAATTACATTTTCATCTTCTATACCACAATCTACACAAAAGCTAGTTACAAATGTATTAAATTTATCCAAATAATTAATATTATTATTAAAGGAAGTTACTTGAGCATGTACAACACATTGCCTCCAGTTTCCTGTTCTAGCTCCTTGCGCACTTTCTGGGCTATAACATCCATACCCACAACTTCCATAGACTGTTACTAGCTCATATACTAATCCGCTTGGCATCTTAATTACATCTCCTGTAAAAAGATCAGTTCCTTGCGCAAAAAATAAATTAGGATCTGTTATTGTAGTTCCTTGACCTGTTGTTATACTTGAACCTGGATATGCAGCATCATTAATTCCTGTTGCAGGTCCTCCAGTTACCCATTTAGAACTACAACTTGAAAGAGTAGCTAGTCCTGTTGTTAAACTGTCTGCACAATTAAATATACAACTGTTTCCTCTCTTACTTACAAGATATTCTATTAATATTACTTTCCAAGTATTTAATACTGAACAATCATCTGCTTGACCCGTAACTAATTTATTATAGTATCTAAAGCCATTTTTAGCTACACATGCTTGTAATAAATCTATTAAATCATTTGTGTAAGTAGGAATGCAAGGATTTGTTACAACTGGGTATATACATGAACCGTCATCTGTAGCTGCATTAGGATTATAATTAAGAGCGTTAGGATCTGTACAACCATCATATAAACAAGATCCATCATCTAATACTGCTGTTGCATCATAATTTTGAGCATTAGGGTCTGTACATCCACAATTTCCTGCTGCACTTCCTATTGAAAAACTTACTGTTTCTTGACATCCAAAATTATCTGATATAACAAAAGAGTAAACTCCAGGTAAAAATAAAGAATATGTCCAAGTGTTAAAGTGGTTTGGTGAATTTGCATTACTATATGTTGTTGGATCAGTATAAATTAAAACTCCACTATTAGTATAGTATGAAATTGTTTTAGTTTGTCCTGCCATTACTCCTTGATCAAAAAATGTAGTAACTGCTATAGATCCATCAGCATTTGAACCTCCACAAGTACCTGTAGCATCTATTATAACAAATGTACTTGCAGCAGGTTGAGTAGTAGGATCACAAGGATAAAAACAACATCCATCATCTATTGATGCTGTTACTGTTTGGTTTGCACAATTTTTATTAAAATTATAAGCAGCTGTATCAGTACAACCTGGAATTCCATAAAGACATGAGCCATCATCAACTGTTGCGTTACTATTATAGTTTGAAGCTGTTGGGTCTGTGCACCCATAAACAGGAGCTGAACATGACCCATCATCACATGTTGCCAGTGGATTATAATTTGTTGCTGTAGAATCCATACATCCATAAATACAATATGTACAACTTCCGTCATCACAAGTAGCTAATGAATTATAATTTTGAGCAACAGGATCTATACATCCGTAAGTTGGACTTCCTATAGTTATAACGGCACTTGTAACTGTACAATCCGCTGCACCAACGTAAGAACTTGTATGAGTTATTCTGTAATTTCCGTCATCAACAAATGTAGTAACACTAATAGTAGATGCTTGATTATATGTAACTGTATGAGAATTTGATGTTGGAACAACTGTACCTGCACTTAGTGGTGTCCAAGTTCCATTATCATTGTATTCTAAATCCCAACTTAAAAAACTTGGTATAGGATCACAATAAAAAGATGCAACTATTTGATTAATGTTACACAAACCTTGATTAGGATTTGCTAAAGTAACTGGGTCACAACAAAAATTATTTATTACAGTACAAATAGATGGATTTGAATGCCATAGTCTTGGATCTGATATTACTAAAGTTCCAGGAGGAGTATTAGTATCAGTTAAAGCTGTAGCAAAATTGTTACTTGGATCTACACAAACTTCAATTGGTATTACAAAATAAAATACTTGAAAACATTGTTCTATTTCTACTACAGCGTCTGGATCACTAACTGCTACTTGTACAGCATAGTATCCATAATTCATATTTGCTCCTAAAGTAGTGGTATTATAAGTATAAGCCCACCCCATATTATTATTATTAACCGCAGCAGCTTGAGCTGTAAAATTAGTTAAATCATTAGGAGTTAAACTTCCTAAAGCGTTATCGTAATCAACTTCACTAGTAGCTTTATAAAGCCTTAAAGTAAAATCTACATTAACAACTCCACTTGCATTAACAATGTTGTTTATATAAGCTTGAAAATCTAATGTTGGAGATACGTTTTGTATTACAACTGATCCATCATTAGAATTTGTTCTTTGAGTAGGAGTTGCTAGAAATGAATTTATTCCAGATACTGCTATATCTCCTGCAGTAGGAATAAGATTTCCAAGAGAATCTATTAGTGTTCCATTACTTGCATGACAATATTGACATGAACCATCATCTAAAACAGCGTTTGCATTATAATTCAAAGCAGTTCCAAAGTTTGTACTTGCACTGTTATCTGTACATCCTATAACTCCTACTCCATCTTGAATACAAACATCTATACTTGCAAAACAAGGAGTAGTTGAATTTGCTGCATTTACACTTTGATCATAAACATATAATCTATAACAACCAGCTATTAAACCTGTAGTTGCTGTTCCATTTACAGTACTTGCTGGTACTAATACATTTGTATTTCCTCCAACTACTACACTTAAAACGTTACTACCTGCAGTTGCTGTATTTTGAGGGAATAAAGATGCATCTTGAAATAAATCTACATTAAATCCCCATGTGTAACTAGTACCATCACCAAGAGAACTACCTACTGGTTGACCACTTGCACCTAAAATTGCACCTGCACTACCTAAACCTAAAACTGTTGTACTATTTAAAGCTTGTATAACATATGTGTATTTTGGGTTACCTGTAGAGTTCCCATTACTATCCATAACAGTAACTTGTATTGCTCCATCAGTTCCTCCTTGTGTGCTACAATGTGTAACGTAATCTATATTTAATTGTAAATTGTTACAATCTGTACAACAAGCTCCATTATTCCAAGTAGCTAATTGAGGATTAGCAATATAATTAACTCCATTGACATTTGTTAAATCAGTACTTGAACAATCTACATATGTAAATCCATAGTAATCAGATGAACCTGAATCTATACAAGCATCAAATGCTATTGGTGGTGGTGGAGCTCCTGTACAATCTGGAGTATTTTCTGCAAATACATGTACAGTACTAAATCTAAAATTATTTCCTCCACCCATATAAGGGTTAAAAGCTTGAAGAGGCGCTTGATAAATAGGAACTGTTAATTGACTTTCTGCGTATTGATAAGAATTTCCTGATATATTTTGATCTAACCAAACTTCAGGAGATAGCCCATTAACAAGCGTGTTTCCATGAAGATTAGATATAATTCCTTTATAATGTTGCTCTCCTACTACATTTTCTGCGGGTGACCCTACAGGTCCAAAATCAAAAGGACCATCATTACTATCGTAACTAAAATCATAAAATCTATAATTATTCCAAGTAGTATTATTAAAATATCCTTCAGAAACATTTGGTCCAAAATTTGTATTACCTGGTAAAGGATTTATACCATTAGGAATTACTTCTTCAAAAAATCCTGCAAAAATATAACTTGAATGTTGATTACCTGAATATGTTACATAATTTAAAGATTCAGATGTAAGAGTAGGCCCACCTTGTAATGCACTGTCTCCTTCACATGAGTCAGCCCTAGTACTATCCATATAAACTTGATGACTTGCACCATTCATATCTAAATAAGCAGCTCCTGGAAGTAATACTTGAAAATCTTTAAAATCTCCACTTGACCAAATAACTCTTATTTCACGATAAAATCCTAATTCTGGTAAAGCTGAGCTATTATTTTCATATTCAATATAAAATCTATTTGTTGCAGGATTACTATTTATAACTAAACTTTCTCCAAAAGCTAATGATAAAGTTTTAACTTGGAACCCATCATCATAATTAATTCCTACTGGAAAATTATATTCAGGTTGACCAGATAAAACAGTACCCTGTGCGTCTGTATGATATGGTGCTCCTGATCCTGGATTAGTTATATCACAAATAGCAATTACAGAATCAAAATATGAATTAACTACAAGTGAACCTGTGTTATGATCTTCATCAACTACAAACTCATTAACATAAATTCTTATAAATGAAGAATTACCACCTCCGTCCATGTATGGACCTGCATGTAATTGTATATGTTTAGGTGAGCCAGCTGGTGGAGGTGATCCAAAACTTTGGCTCATTCTCCCCATTGTAGTTTGGTTAGGATTACCTACATAAGGTTGTACTCTTAAATATTTTCCCCCTGTACCACTTACTGCTTGTCTTGCTTGAGAACTTTCTGAAGAGCTAGTATTTTCATTTGATTTTTGAGAATTTTCTCCTGATGAAGATTCTTGTCCTCCATCGCCACCTCCAGATTCCTCAGCAGCTCCCATATCATAAAAAATTGGAAATAATTTAAACATGTTTTATTTTTTTAGCAGTCACACCCGCAACTATTATCACAAACTTCTCTTGCTTTAGTGTATTTATTATGTGCGTCGGTTATATAACCAGTCATAAAAGGTTGGTTAGAAATAGTATTTGCTTGATTAACTGAATATTCAGCTGATTTTAATAGTAGCATAACTTTTTGAGCTTTTGCTAATGTTTTAGAACATCTTGCACAATCACAAGAACAGTCAATTAATTCGTTTGTTAGTTTAGCAAGACAGCAATCAATATCACAATGTAATATTGTAGTTTGTCTGTCTTTCTCTGCTCCATTAATAAAGGAGACTACGGTTACAACACCTCTGTCTTGTGTAAGATCAGCTGTAAAAAAAGGTATACTAAGAACACCACTTGTAGCAGTAACACTAAAAGATGGTGATGATATACCTAAAATATTTTGCCCTTGCGCATTTAAAATTGCAAAGGTTAATGCAGTAGTAGTACTAGCACTATAATAATCTGCAATTATATTTATTTGATCGCATGAATTAGATGCAGATACTTGTAAACTCATAGTTTATATTTTAAAAGTTAAAAAAAAAGACCAGCAGGGGGACAATGCCCCCTGATAGTCTTAATTAAATTTGTTGATTTTACTCGTCAGCTTCTGTTACATACTCTACGTGTAAGACAGCATCACTACCACCACTGAAAGTTCCAGTAGTAGTTAGTTTTAACTCTCCTGCAGCAGCCAGTTTGTTAGCTGTTAACGTAAGAGCATTGTAATCTGCAATGCCAGAAAGTGCTAGTACATCCATTAAGTTTGTAGTTCCAGAACTAAGTCTAACATTTGTTCCGCCTGCTAGTGTAGTTATTTCGCTTAAATGTGCGCGAAGAACTAAAGCTCCTTGTGGTAAGAACACCCCACTTCCCCCTGTAGGGTAAGAAGCTGCTCCTGTTATAACTCCAGTTCTAAAAGAAGCTGTTTTTACATTTGATAATTTACTCATTTTGTTTTATTTTTTATATTAATATTATAAGTTAACAGGAGCAAAATTAACAGATGCTAAATATCCATTTAATACTGACTCTAATGCACCAGTCAAAGCTGCTGTAGCAGGGTCAAACGCAATATTTACTTCAATTAAATTATCTACTCCGTGAATTTGTGACGCTGAAGAACCATCTTTAGTAGCTGCAATAGTATACATATCGTATGCTGTTCCAGTTATAGAAGTGTCTGCAGGAGTATTTGGAAGGTGTCCTCTAAAGTAGTATCCGTATTGGTTACCTTTTTGATTATCTTCCATTTTTCTTACATAAAATCCATCACCAGTTCCTTGAGATCCAGCTGTAGTATCTGAAAATATTGTAACTGTTCCATTAGAACCATCCATTCCTGTTGCTCCTCTCATTTCAACTAACTCATCTTGAACTGATCCGTCTGCTTTTGATGCTCCTTTTGTAAATCCAGTAACATCAATATCACCATTATTATCTGTAACAGGTCCGTTTACCCAATGAGGTAAATCTGCATCAATAGCTACTTTGAAAGCAGCAGATTGAACAGTAGCAGTAGCTCCAGCTGCAACAGCAATTTCATATGATTTCATTTGAAATGGTTCAGCACCATTAGTCATGTTAATTAATTTTAACTCGTGAGTACCTGCCGCTGTAGCATTAACAGCTTGAAAGTCTATATTAAAAACTTGTGCTTGTTGTGCTGCTGCGCTTTTACCGCTCCAGTTAATTACATCTTTACCGTAAATCCAAGGACTTACAATATCTCTTGTGCCAGTTCCTTGTACAATTCTAAATTGTGCAGAATCAGCGATTGTGTCTCCAGCTACCATTGCAGTAGGTCCGGACGCACTTAATTTTTGGATTTCAACTGCTTTGTTATCTAGAATACCTGCTGCTGTTCTAGCTACTGCTACGTTGTTTCCAATGTATAAATGTCTTGCCATTTTTTTATAATTTTTTAATTATTATTATTATTCATTCTTATTTACCTCTATTTGTTGCGTTGAATATCGTGGATCTCCGATCCCTTCAAGTATACTTGCAACCGTCATGTCCACTATCTCTTGATGACAGTGTTCGGGTAATTCACAACTAATCCCCAAAGATAACGAAATCTTAGAGGGTTTTCTTATGTAAGTTATTTTAACCGCGTCTATTATAAATATATCATTCGTGTACAAATCTAGTGCGTTACCACGTATAGTATATAAAGGGTCTGTATATTTTGTTGTATTAAAAGGATCTGTTAATAAAGTAAATATATCATCATGTTGAATAAATGTACTACCTGATGAAACTTCTGTTGGATCCTGTAAAGTTCTTTTAGCCCCAAGAAATGCTTGAGAGTATTGTAAACCTATATTTTGAAATTGTGTTCCTGCTGAGTCTACATGTGCAAGACTTGTTACTGTACCTATTGACCCATCCCAGTTTAACCAAGGATGTACATCTGGATTAGGTATTATAATAAATGATCCTGGATAATTTAAATCTCCATATTGTTCCCAATAAATATTAAAACCTATTCCTGGGTTTTGTATAATATCTTCTCTAACTGCATTTGAATCTTGAGGAAATATATAGTTATTATTATTTTGCCATAAAATAGCTTGTCCTAACGTTAAATTAGTAGCATCCTCAAACATTACAAGAGAATCAGCTATAGCAGTATTTCCATTTAATACTACATTTGCTAAAGACATAGTAAAAAACTGTATAGGCTCAGCTTCTTCTAAATCATAAGTAATACGAGTACAATTATCATTAATATGTGATCTTGTTAATGTACTTACTAAATATAAATAATCATATGGGAGAGAAAAAGAATCTATATGAAATTTAGTTCCTAAAGCTTCTTTATAATTTGTTGGAGCTTCATACTCTCTAACTAAAGATCTTAAATCGTCAATTCTTTTTTGAGACTCTTCAAATCCTTTTCTATATTTATTATTTTTACCATACTTTGTATTAATAAATCTCATCTGAGACTTATTTAACTCAATATCTATTTCTTCTCTTAAAAGCAAATCAGCTTGGAGTGAATTTATTTTATCCACTCCTTGCTGTATTGCTAAATGCATTTCGTTTACATTCATATTATACTAATGATAGCTCTTTTAATTTAGCTCTTAATATTGATAATTTACCAGAATTCTTTTTGTCTTTTAAAAATACAATTGCGTCATCTAGTGTGTCTCCAAGTGTTTCGTCAATAAAAATTACTTGGTTTCCTATCCTTCTTAAAACTGCAGCTGATACCATTTCTTCGATTTCAGATTTTAGTTCTAAATTTTTATCTGTGACAATTCTAATAAACTTCTTTGGATTTTCATTTTTAAGTTCATATAAAGAATTTTCAATTTGATCTTGTGTTAATCTATCAGGATTAGCGCTAGACATTAGTCTTAACACTCTTGCCATAGATTTTTCATTAGCTGAAATTTTAATAAATTCTTTATCTGCATCTTTTCTAAGCTGAATTTTATTATTTTTTACTTTGTCATCTCTTGTAAGATCTTGAATGTAAAACTTTTTCTCAAAGTTACTATCCATTTCTTCTTTAGTCATAGCTACATGTGGATGTTTTAAAGCAAACCTGTATTTAATATAATCCATTATACTAATAGGGTTTTCTTCATCATCCATTCCTATTTCAAGTTCTACACCAGTAAATCCAATTGGTATTGTCATTTCTGCCCAAAATTGTTTAGAATGTTTAGGCCAATCATTATGTTCAGGATTAACATCTAATATCCCTTCCATATACCTCTTTTCTTCTTTTGTTGTAAAGCCTTTTAAAGGTTGTCTATTTACATAAACACTACTGAGCTTATATATAGCTTCAGCTCTTACTGCTTTAGGCAAATGATTTAATAATTCTTTTTGCCTGATTGTTACTTTTTTACTCATAATATAGTTCTTTTAAAGTTTAAATTAGGTGGGTGTAAAGAATAACTCCCCGTATTTATAATTAATTAAAATTATGGGGGATTTCTCCCCCACAACCTTAATCAAAAACCAATATATAGACGCAAATTAATGCCTACGTTAAGATGCCGTACAAGTGATGTCTAATGAAGTATCAAATCTCTTAAGAGCGATACCTGCAGTTTTCAACATATGTACAGACGCCCCGTCCACATCAGAAGCTCTGGATGAAGATGAATCAAATCCTCTAGGGACTACTGATCCAGCTACACACCATCTCATTGCCTCACGACCTTTCTTATTAATCATTTGAAGATTATTTTGTCCATCATAATTTGACTGATCAACAAATACCATTCTGTATGATTCAAGAGAGTATCCTGTAACAGGGTGTTTTGCACGAGCTTGCGCTACAGCACCGTGATCAAATAATGGTAATTTTACCACATTGATTGCGTGTCCGTCTACATGCTCGTAGGAAGTGAAGTATCCAGTCATACCTAGGTTACGTCCTGAACCTGTGATAAATCTGTTTTCTCCACCAATTTTCCAAGAACCTGCAGCTCCTGAAAAATGATTTTTAAGAGCTTCATCGAATTCTCTTGCACCACCAGTACCAGTATATAAAGTTACTTGTTTAGTTGCTGCATCTGTCATTCCGTAGAATAAGTCTCCGATAATGTTCTTAAGTTTAGTTTCAGTCATTGTAGAGTAAGTGTCAGTATTGACGATTTGCTCTAAAAGACCTGGGCCTACAATTACTGGCTGTCCGTTTTCATCTTTCATGAAAGTTTGACCATTTGAATCGTAAGTTTTTTGTCCGTACCAGTAGTACATTTCACATTCTTCTTTAAAATCTAACATGTGTAAGTACTCTTCGTAGTCCATCCATAATTTAGTAGTAGATCCTCCTTTAGTTGGTAAAGAAAATTCTGCTACAAAATCTTTTGCATTTCCAGACATGTGGTAAGATTTTCTAACTGTAGTTAGTTTATTTCTTACTTTACCTGGAGTTTCCCAATTTGAAGCATTTCCTCTAGAGAAATCAACTCCTACTGGTGCATACATTTGTGCAAAAAGTGATCCTGCAGTAACATCCGCTGCTGCGATTGTTGCTGTTGCTGCTGGGTTAACTAATTGTAAAGTGTACTTCCAGTTAGAACCAATTGCTTCAGGCTCTTTCATAATACGTGCTTGAATACCTGATTGAGATACTAATACGTATGGGAATACAAAATGTTTATCAGGAAATTCCAACTCGAAAGTTGCTCCTCCTAATCCTACATTTGATGTTGTTGCTGGTGTTGCTACTACTGGTCTCGTTCTTAATCTATGTGTTGCCACACGATACTCATATTCTAAGCGATCAATAGACTTTGTGTTACCAACACCTTCCGTTAAGAAAGATAGTGGGAATCTTTTGTCATCTTTACCTGCTAAATGAGTAATAATTGGAGACAGTTCAGTAGGTTTAGACAACAATGCATTTGATAGACTATTCATGTCTGTCATTTGCGAGTCATTGTAAAACGTTTTTTGAACGCTTATATTTGTTCCATTTACTGCCATTTTATTATAATAATTTATTAGGGTTCCTATCTCCCTGTTTAGGAATTAGTTTTAAATATTAAGATCTAAACTATCTAAATCAAAACTTTTACTTCTTCTTGATTGTTTACGAGCACTTTTTACAGTTTCTTCGTTTTTAGATATTTTTTCCCTCAATGTTTTCGTAGCCGTTGTTTTAGCTTTTTTGTTAATAATCTGCTCTAAATTAAATCCTTTATACATTAAATAATCTATAGCTAATTTTTTATCCATTTCAGCTTCAGAGTGATCTATATCACGCTGAGTGTAACCTTCTTTGTTTACTGGCTTCGAGAGATAGTTAAAGAATTTTGTTTTTTCTCTTTCTGGAACTTGCAAACCTGCAAATTCTTTTGATTCTTTAATTGTCTCTTGCACTCCATTCCAAAATTCCATTTGCTTTTGTTGCGCTGCTTGGGAATCTTGTTGTTGACGTGCTACTAGGTTCTCTTTCTCTTGAGCTTGAACTTTACCTAAAGCTTGCCTAGCTGCTTCTGCTTTAGTGTGTAGTTTTCCAGAATCTTCATAATCTCCAATCATTTCTTTTACAAATTCTTTATCATGTCCTTTTTGTTCAAAATAATCAGATAAAATTGCTTTTTGACTTCTTGAGTCATCTTCTGCAAGTTCTATTTGATTGTAATCTAAAGTAGGATCATAAGCATTCATAAATTTTTGAGATTCTCCTCCAGCTAAAACATAATCTAAATGTTTTTTAACTAGTGGGAATTTTTCAAGAACTTCATCAATTCTATCATCTGCCATTTGAGAAGCTACATCTTTAGTCATTTCTGTTAAACCTTCAGTTGTGTCATCATACTTTCCTTCATAGCCTAAGCTACTTAGTATTTCTGATACAACTGTAGAGTCAGATTCTACTTCTTCAGTATCTTTATCTTTTTCTTCTACTTCCTTTTCTTCTACTTCTTGCTCTTCAGACTCTTCTTTTTCATTATCTTCAATGTTTTCAAGTTCAGATTCTGGTTTTTCTACTTCTTCTGTTACTCCTTCAATAGGGTCTATTTCATCAACAGCCTCCATTGCAACTCCATCACCAATGACATCGTCAAAGGTAATATCGTCTAATTGTATTTTTTCATTTGGGTCCATATATATATATTGTTTTAGGTTACAAAGTTAATATTTAATTTAATTGGTTTTTACTTGTCTATAGTTTTATTTTTCCTTTTATTGTATAACACTTGCTGTATTTTTTTAATGCTTATATCCTCCTTTTTTAAAGTTATATGACAGTCCTGCGTTATAGCTAGGCCTGCTTCCTGTTTGGTAATTTACCCCTGCATTAGCGGTAAAATTATTTTTTGTGTACTTACCAGAGAGTCCAAAAGACCCTCCTAAATTTACAGTAGGGCTACCATACTTAGAAAACTTAGTATTATTTGCGTTCCACCCAACTTCACTATCGATACCCATATTAGCTTGTAAATTTAAATTTTTATTATTTATAAGTGTAGGATTTGTGTAAGCATTAAAATATTCTGAAGCATCAGATCCAATCTGTTCAAGTCTATTGTCAGATATACCATCATTTACTTTTTCATAAGCTTTTGTAGTATATCCACTTATTCCTCCTTTTCTAAATTTCTTTTTAGTATTAGCCCTCCATTTTTTTAATTCTAAGGCTTTCTTATCATCAGGTAAATTGTCATAAGTATATTTTACAGTTTCTTCGCCTCCTTTTGTTTGAATTTTGTAAGTAAAAACTCTTTTATGATTTTTTCCCCAAAATTCAAATATTTCATCTGAAGTTGGAGAAGTGTCATCATTCTTAACTAAATCATAAAATGCTTTAGATGAAGATGTATTTTTATTCATTTTATCTCCTAAAAATAGTCCATCTTGATCTTCTCTAGATAAAGTTGAAAAATCTGGACTTTCTTTTTTACCTTCAGTATATACAGTTGGAAAATTACTAAAAGATCTATTTGTAGAATCACGAGTAAACGAAGCGTTTCTATTCATAGCAGTACTACCTCCTTGCTTACTCCCTATTTCATATTGATAAGCCCCTCTTGCAGGACCATCATAAAATCCAGTTTCTTTATTTCCTGAAACTTGTATTGCATCATCTACATTTTTAGATTCATGTTCTGCAACAACCTGCATTACATTATTTACATAATTAGTATCTACTTTATTTGTGTCGTGTAGAAAATGCATCATGCTTTGTCTATAACTTGTTTCTTTTCCAGTAGTTGCTTTTTTGGTAGGCTTTGTTGGGGGTTTAGTATAATCAAGTTCTAGTCTTTCTTGAGGGTCATCATCAAATCCTCCAAGTTTTTTTTGATTTGAATATACTCCTGCTCCTACACCCATTACTGGCATTATAGCAGGAAGTTTGTTCATTTCGTTTGATAATAAAGTAAAATTCTTTTTTGTATTATCCATAAAATTAAGGATACGCGTATTACTTGAATAACTTTCCTCCATAGGATTTAATACTCCAGAAGGTCTTACTTTATATATTGTTTTTGCACGATCTAATAGCTCAGGACTTATGTTTTGATAATAATTGTTAATTAATTTATCATCTAACATTTGTTGTCTTAACCCATGAATATATGCAGATGGCTCTTGCCCTGATTTTTTAAAATAGTTGTATGCGCTTTTATTTTCTGGACTTAAATTAGAACTAGGTTTAATACCTTTTATAAGTCTTTCATCCATAGCTAACTGTCTACCTCCTTGAAATACATGTCCAAATTCATGTGCAGCAACTCTGTTACCGCTTGTGCCTGTATATTTATTTCCTAATGTTACTGATCCAGGATTTACTTTTCCTCCTTTTATAGTTGGTTTAGCAAAATTAAATGGACTAGACGTATCTAACACAGGGTCTCCATTTTTTAAAAACAAATCATCATAATTTGTTGGTCCTTTCCTATAAACTGCATTATTAAAATGATAAGAATCATTTGCAATATTTTCTATAGTTTTATTTTCACCAAAAACACCTCCAGCAATTTCTGCATTTCTATTTGTAGTAAGTATTACTTCTAATTCTTTAGCTTCTGCATTTATTTTAGCTTGACTTTTAATTATAGCTTCATCTCCGTTTCCATAACCTATTTTTCTTAAATAGTCTATTTCTTGATTTAGTAATCTTTTTTGACCTTCTTTACTAGCTATATTTTGTGAGTATGCATCTCTAATCTTTTCTATACTTACAGCACCATCTTCAAATTCTTTTAAAAATGCTTTTTGTCCTTCTTTTGTTTTAATTAAATTTCCTGCTGCTCCTTTAGATGTTGGATTTACTACTTTTACTTTACTAAAGTTTGAACTATTAGGGAGCATGTCTTTTAGCATTTCTTTACTAAAAACTGACATATCTGCTACTTTATTTTTAATTGCAGTCCCAACAGTAGTATTCCCAGCTTTAGACATAACTTTTCCTGCAGAACCTAAAATAACGTCATCTAAAAGTCCTGGTATTCTTGCACCTGCTGATGTTACTTTCATACTATTTACTAAAGGAATAGGTGTAGCAAGACTTAAAATAGTTTCACCATAATTTTGACTATTTTGTTTAACTGTATTAGATTGATTGTTTTGATTAGACGCTCCTGAAATCCATTGCTTATTAGGATTATTACCTATTAAAGGATCGTAAATAGTACCAGTATTTTTTTGAGCTGCTAGTCTTATCATTTTTTCTTGCTCAGTCTCAGGTTCTATTATTGTTGGGATGTTTACAGGAGCAACAGCTGTAGAAGAAGCTTCTGCTGTATGTAATCCTCCATGAGATTTTACTCCACCTGTTTTTAATAACTGTGGTTCTGCGGATCCGTTAGGTAAATCTTGTATTTGTGGGGCTGTGTTACTAAAACTATTAACTAATGAATTTGTTCCAATTTCAGGAGTTTGCATATCTACATTAGTAACTGGTTCAGGACTTGATGGAGGAATACTAGGAGGTTCAGGTTGTGCTTGCTGCATTTCCTGTTGTGGTTGTTCAGGCATAGTAGGATTACCTTGGAGAGCAGCCATAATGTCCCCAGATCCAGATGATTTTACCTGTTCAAGTATTGACCTTCTATCTTGGTTTGTTAGCATTAGTCTGTGCTATATCTTTTTTACTTAAAATATCTTCTCGTTTAATTTGATTATCTTGTAAAGAAGATTCCATTTTCATATCTAGTTCTCTTTCTTTTAATGCTAATTCAGCTTTTTTAATTTCAAATTCTTGAATTAATTTTTCTAAATTAAATGCTTTACCTTCTGCATCTTGTTTAACTTCTGCACCTATTAAAGCAATTTCAATATCTTTTTGTCTGTCTTTTTCTTTTTCAAGATTTTCAGCTTCTGCCATCATTTGTTGTGCTTGCAATTGTTGTTGCTGTTGTTCTTGTTGAGCTTGTTGTTGAGCTGCTTCTAATTCTTCAGTTGCTTTATCTGCAAGTTTAAGATTCTTTTTAATTTCACTAAAACTATCAGAATCTAACATCTCAGCTATATCTCCAGGCTTAGCACCATTCTGCATCATTGATTGTGTTAATGCTTTAATGTTTTGTAATTTTTCTTGGTCTTTACCTGCATCAGAAACAAATATACCATAGTTAGTTTCCATGTGTTCCATACTGTTTACATCTAGATAGTCTGTAGTTCCATCAGGCATTACAAACATTCCTTTTTTACCAGTTAACCATGCTTCTTTAGAATAATCTAATAATGCTTGAAAATCTCTTTGTTCCATTCTTTCAAACTTTCTAAATAGATCTTCTGTAATATGTGATGATTGTAATATAGCTTGTTGTGAAGATGCTTTACCTTCATAAGCTCCAATCTCACCTTGTCTTTGTCTACTTACACCAGATATTTTTTCCCACTCCATTAATATAGAGTCTAGTAACTGTATATATTGTCCTATAGTTTTAATAGACATATCCATAACAGATTGATGTTGTGGATTAAGTTGTATACCTTCTTTGTTATAATCTACCCATGCAATACCTGTACCTTCTACATAGTACATGAATTTGTCCATATCCCATTTTTTAGGGATCATATTAATATCAAATTGAGCTATTATATCTTTACTCCTTGCTATTGCAAGTTCTAATCTATATTTATAGATATTATAATTTAATTGGTAAGGTATCCCTAATTTAACTAGAGATATATTTTTAGAATTTGTATCTGAGTATCTTCTCCCATTAATTGGTAATTTACATTTAGATGGATTATCTATAGATAACCTTTGATTAAGAATAGGATTAATATTTATATATATTCTCCCATCTATTCTTGTACCTTCCCAAACTTCATTTACCCAAGTCCATTCTAACTTAGCTCCTTGTTCTTTTAGCTCTAAAGGCATTCTAAAACCGTCTTCAACTTCTACTTCTTCCATGCCTCCTGTTTCTGGATCCATATATGTTAAAAATCCAATTCTTTTTCTAGATTTCCAATATACATTTACAACTTCAATTAATCTATTTCTAAATGCATTTGAATTTCTATTTGAAGCATTAGCATGTAAAAAAGAAACATCACTTTCAGAATGTGTTGGCTCTTCAAGTTCTAATACCTGTTGTTCTGATAAGCTATCGTAATAAGCATCAATAACTGTAGATGCATGTACATATTTTCTAACTAGTGCCCAATCTCCATCTTCTACAAACTCTAAATCCGGGTCAAGATCATAATCTACATCTAAAGGATTTAATACTGAGTAATATGGTTCTCCACTTCTTACTCCTCTTTGTGTATAAGCTTCTCCAGTTACTAAATAGTGAAACCAAGCTTTTTGTATTTTATCATAAACTTCTTGTTCTTGAAATACATAATTTAAAGTTTTTTGACCTAATACAGCTCTATTATCTACATAAGAACCTTCAAACATATCTGCAATATGCTTAGGAGTTGGTATCTCATCCATATTAGCACCTACATCTACTCCTTGTGCTTGTACTTCTTGTAAAAAACTTTGTCTTAAATTTTCTGCAATAGATTTAGACTTTTCCATTTCTTTCATAGAAAGAGAATCTGCATTTTGTACTGTAACAGTATAATTGAGAGGTCTTTTAGATTTTTCCCCTAGAAGAAGGTCAATTATGGGTTTAATTATGGGGTAGTTACGCATTTCAGAAGGAAAATTCTTACGGCTTTTGCCATAAGGTTTCAATACGTAATTATAATCTCCCTCATCAATTACACCGTTATAGTAATCATATAATATTTTAAGGTCATCCTTTTGTTTTGAATGTGAGTGACCTGAATTAGAAAGATCTATAAATGCCTCCACACATTCTTCTCCCCATTTCTTATTCTTCTTGTTAATCGAGAGCTTTTGTCTCGGTATTTTATCGTATCCCATAATTTACAAATTTACTTATTTTTTACCTTATTTTTAGCCTACTGTTAATTACAATACTAGTATTATAGATATACCACTATAGATAATTACATATATCATATAAGCTATATTTTAAAGTTAATTCTTGACCTGCTTCTATTTTATGTAGCGTTTTTAATTTTTTATAATGGTAATCATGATTATCTTCTATCAATTCACAATTTGCTTTTTCACTATGATTAATAAAACCACCTAAAGGTGTTCTTATAAAATTGTGTTGAAATTCTGGGTCATACACATGACTAATACCTATAACTACCTCTCCCGGAATATCTTCTTTGGCTAGGATCCCTACTCCGTGAATGTCTGATGGTCCTATCGTTAAGTATTCTGGTAGAGGGTTATAAGGTTCTTTTTCTTCGCATTTTTCTTTCATATTAATAATAGTTTTGTTGAAACCATTTATCTGTAGATCTATCTTCTAATATATCTTTAACTTCAGTGTTATATAATTCTCTTGTATGGTACATGCCTATCATAAATGACATCACACGGTCAAAATTTCCTGAATGATTAAATTTAATTAGTTCTGTTAACAGAGCTGGATCATATATTTTGTGCAAATTTAGTAATTTTTTTCCAGTTTCGTCTTTACTCCTAACTGTATTAAGCCAATCCCTTATATATATCTCACCTTGACGCTTACGTGCCTCAGTCATATGCATACCATATTGACGCTTTACAGTTTTACTTCTTAATTCTTTTTTATCTAACATTTCAAACTCTTCTTGCAATTTATGCATTTTTCTAAACCTTTTTGCATAAGCTATTACTTCTCCTCGATCATTTTCAAATCCTATCTTACATCCATAATAGTCTGCTAACATAAACAAATTTCTATTATAATCATCTTGTGTATGCGGTCTACCAACATATGATGCTACAATTATATCATCAGGTTGAGATAAATTGTTAGGTCTTTTTAATACATAAGCTGATCCTAAAGACATAGAGTCTGCAGATTGATTTTGTCCATATGGATCATGACAAATTACATATAAATTCATAGGAACTTGCTGTTCTTGATTTTTATAAGGAGCTTCATATATTACAACTGCTCCTGTTTTATCATCATCCTTTCTATGTGGGTATTTAACTATAGGTCTTAAGTCTCCATCTATTTTAAACTTAACTTTTCCTTTTTTATCATGATAAAAAGTACCTGCTGTACCTATAGATTGTAAATTTCTTGCTTTTACATTATTATACTGTTCTTGCAATGATGCAATATCAAATAAATTAGCAGTAACTTGTAATGTAGCTTCTTGAGGAGAAAAAGGATGCTCAGCTATATATTGGTCTAACGATTTTGCATCTGCAGCACCCTTCTTCTTTTCCCTCATTTGTTCTTCGTACTCTATAGCTTCTTGTGCTATAGAATTACCATCTTCATCTATAAATCCATCTAAGTTTTTTTGTATAGGTATAAAATATCCACATTTTGTACCCATAGCTCCTTCATCCCATACATTTTCATAGTCCATACAGTCATATGCTGCTGGATTGTAAAATATTTCTTCCATAGCTTCAAAATCAGAACCTTCTGTACCACCTGTACCAAATGCTACCATCATTCCTAATGTTTTAGAACCTTGTCTCATTGTAGGCATTGTTACTTCCCATGCTTTTAATAATCCTGGGAAAGAACCTGCTTCTTCAAAGAACACTAGCTCCCCTGCTTTACCCCTTACTTTATCTGGGTTATCTTTTAGTGATACTCCTATAATTTGAGACTTCATACCCATTTCTATCTCTAATCCGTTTACTTTTTTCTTGTATCCAGACATTTTATGCATTTCTCTATCTCTTAAACGTGGTTGAGCCCATGCTGTGTGATCATCTATAAAAGATAAAAACTCCCAAGCTTTTGAGAGTAGTCCATCACCAATTAAGAATTCTTTAGAAGATGCAAATACAAAGTTTTTACTATTTCTAACAAAAAAGTAGTTTCTAGCAAGCATTGATCCAGCTTTGTAAGAGTATCCCTTACGCCTTGCTTTTAATACAATCATATGTTTGTTTGATGACCTTGCTTTATCTATCTCATGGAAATACTGATAGTCTCCATCATAAAATCTAGGGAATGTACGTTCACGTCTAGCTTGTATTGTACCATCTGGCATTAACTCATCTACAGCTCTATCAATTGGACAATAGTTTAAATAAAAATAGTGGAATCCAGTAACATGTAGTTCATCTACAGTGTAACCATACATACATCTCTTTTGCTCTTCGTCCCAAAACTCATAATACTCTCTAGTACCAGGTAATGCAGCTGTGTAATGTCCGTATTCTATAAATTTAACCGCGGAGGCTCTGACTCTATCAGTGTTTTTGAGCATTTATTCTTTATTTTAAGTAGTGCCGCACATTTTTCATATTCTTCATAGTTTGTAAAATGTTCTATTAACATATCTAATATATCTGCAGATCTACCATCATTTACAAGAGGATCAAATGGTAAAGGGAAACTTTCTAATTCTTTACTCTCTAAATCATAATAAATATCATCTAAAGTTTTCTTTTTGGTTATTAGCATATAAGCATTTTCCATTGCTTCATTATAAAGTTCTATATCTTCTAAAAAATCCATTACATACTATATTTATTTACTTCAATGCCACCTCTATTTGTATTAGCGGCTTGTTCTTCTTTTTTAACTATTTCTTCTAGGCTTCTAAGCCCATCTACTACTTTACCCATCTTTTCTAGATTATTAATTAAATCTTTTGCATGAAAAATTGGTCTTCCATTATCATCTGCTGTAGTTAAGTCTATATCTCTAAAATATCTCTCTAGTTTTATTATAGATTCTCTAGCAGCTCTTAATAATCTAACTGCTGAGGTTTCTATTAACTTATCATACTTTTCACAAGCTGCTAACACTTTAGATGAAGGTTTAAAAGTATTATCTTGTCCAAATATACTATTTTTTACTTCAATTACACGTTGTTCCCATTCATATACAGAAAAAGGGGATTTATGATCCATTGTAAAGTAAACAAAAGCAAGTTCTTGCACTGTTAAAGTTTTAAACTCTATAATAGTTAAAGCATATCCACTTAGAACAGCTTTATTATTAACTATGTGTATTAAATCATCTCTTAGACTCATCTTTCAATTTATTTATATGTTTTACCCTATTAGGATTTACAGAAAATTTTCCAAAATATGGGAGACGTACCATTTCAAATTTACCTGCTTTCATTACTTTTTCTACAAATTTAAATTGATGATTTATTATCTCTTCTATTTTTTGTAAAGGTAGATTATGCTTTGTTGCTATTATTTGCACTATTGCTTTCTTGTCCCACGCCATCTAATATTTGTTTTTTCCATCTTGTTGGTTTATCTGGACATGTGGTTGTTTTCCATTTAGCTTTATGCTCTAATAAACATCCGCATAATCCACATCTCATTATAGGTTTTTTTAAATGCTCACAGGTATTGCAAGCACCTAACCTTTCTATATAATCTTCTGTTGATACATTAGGGGAACCATTTGCTATATATGTTTTTATTTCAGATGCAAAAGTTTTAACCATAGTAAAAATACTAGGTGTTGGTTTTCCTAAGCTATTCATAGTAATTAACTTTAATAGTTAATAGTGCTCCATTTTTATCTTGAAGTATTATAATCTCCATATCTCCTATTTCAAAATATGAAGGTACTATGTTTTCTAATGTTCTCATCATTTTTTATTTATTATTACTTCTACAAAAGATGTATTAGGATTTAAAAAAGGATTTAAAGTATATGTACTATTATTATTTTTTAAAACTCCTTTATCTTTAAATCTTTTAACATAATTATTTAAAGTATTATAATCTTTTAATCCTACTATTCGTGCTACTTCTTTTTTATTTTTTACACTACAAAAGTTATCTTCATTAGTTATATCTTGAACATCTATAAAAGCAGATAAAATTTGCATTCCTTTTTCTGTTAAATTAAAAATACCATTCCATAATTGTATGTATTTATAAGTACTATTTATAACAAGGGTTATTTTTTTCCTAGTTTCGTTTTTCTTTGTCATTTTCTAGTATTTTAATTAAACCATCTTGGGTATGTAAAGGTTTAGCGTTTGCAAACTTCCTATATTCTTCAGGAGAGTATATAAGTTTTACTTCTTTTACTAAATCTTCTGCGTATTTTACTACCCATCTACTTGAGTAGTGCATTTTATTTTTTTTAAGGTGTGCTAAGTAATTCATTTCTTAATTATTTTAACTGTTCCATTTGTATTAATTTCAATAACAGATGTCTTAGATTGTTTATTAAATTCTGTAACATATGGTGATATATCTGTACGAGTTACCATAAATGATAAAAAAACTTGCAGTTCTTTAAGAAGACGGTCAGTTTTTTCTTGACTTTCAAGAGATATTATCTTGGAATCTATTAAAGCGTGGTAATCTTCTAAATTTAATGTTACTTGACCTTTTACCACTTACCTAAAATCTGGTGTTCTGATATAGTTAAGTATAACTTTTTATCAATCTCTACTATTGCAGCTTCTGCTCTAGGATCTACCATTACAGTATCTCCTACCTCTACAAATTGGCAATGAGGACCAACAGCTAAAGCTTCTAATACGTTAGATTTTTTTGAGTTTTGTAAGGCAGTTGCCTCATCAAGGATAATTCCTGATTCTGTTTCTTTAATTACTGGGTTTGGTAGTACTATCCAGCTTCCACTTGGTTTAAAATTCATGTCTATATATTTTTTGACAAATATATAAATTATTCTTTTACAATTCCAAATGTTTAGAAAATTATTTTTTTCTTAAGGTTGCTTCAGTTCTTATTAAGTTAGGAAATCCTTTAAAGCTCACGTCTGCTTCTTTCATGTATTTCCCACATTCACATTTAGATTCAACTGTCCGCACCTTTCCGTCAATAACTTTAATAGTTAAAGTAGATAGTTCTTTTGATTCCCCACATTCACATATATATTTAGGCATTGTAATTTGAATATAGTTATCCCCCTTCAGGTTTTTGTTTCAAGTTTGATTTCGTTCTAACAGTGCTCCTAACGGACCCAAGGATACTAAGACTGATGTTAATTCACCGCACACTTTACTTATGTGCAATGTACCCTAGCTAGACTTTATACTTTAACTCTTTTGTAACTACCGGAGAAAATCTCACTCTTATTTAGAGTTACCAATCCGATGTCTTTTCCCTTGTCTGGTTACCGAGGGATGATATTGTTACAGTGCAAAGATATAAAAACTTTCTATCAAAAAATAAAATTACCCTAAAATTTTTTTTAACAGGGTTTGTGAACGTATGAACCAACACAATCAAAGACCCCCGCTATGTAACGCACTTAAAATACCCCGCATTGGAGTATTGGTGTAAAAACATATTCGTCCTATGGATACTAATCTAATCACAGCTACACTAAAATACTTCTCAAAGTCTGGGAAGTCTGCGTTCATCACTACATCTTCTAATGCATTCTCTATGGATAGCGTTGCTGGTTATGTGAAGTCAGCTCCTATTTTAAATATCTTACCAGGAGATAACTTTGAAATGCCTTCAGGATTCAGCCTCGTACAGATGCTAGATGAGGATGGTACTCCATTCACTACTAAGAATGGTGAAGTTCGTATGAAGTTTGTTTGGTAAAGTAAGGGACTTTGTCCCTTTTATACACCACAATCAAAACAAACACGGTCAAAGACACTTGCTATGTAATGCAAAGTTTGTAAGTGTGTGTGCCAGCCACTATGCACCACATTTTACCACAATTTAACAATCAACTAGAACATAATAATAAGATAGTATAACACTATCAACAATTTAACCTCACAAAAGACTTACAAACTCTGATTACTATTACTACTTAGATAGATGATAGGATTATGATAAAAGTCTTTTATAAATCAATTAAATAACTATTAAATAAACAGAAACCTATGGAAACAATAATATTTGTATTTACAATTTTAGGATCATACATATTTGGCTTGATGTCAGGTGTGATAATGATGAAGAAAACAAACAACGAAAGCTCTACCAAGTTCAGAAAAGAAATGCTTGATATACAAAAGCAACAATTAGCAAGAACAAGGCAGAATAAAACTGATTATAATTCAGGACCAAAGATAATTGACAAGAAAGTTGATGTCTCAAAATCACCTTATAGTCAAGGTAATTTAAATTGGACTAATGCAAATGGTGATGTATTTGTTCATAATCCACCTGTAAAAAAGAAACGTGTGTATAAGAAACGCAAGAAAGCAGTAACAAAAGATTAGATTTTTCCTAACTTGTTTAGTCTAATCTGTTAACTAGATGATGGTATTGCCTGCGATAGGGTAGGTTATGAGGTTCGACTCCTCACTAGTTACTAATAAGGTTGGTGATATACCTTTTTGAAATCACTAAAATAATCCATTTAAAATAAACAAAATGGCCAATCAAACCAATAGTGGAAGTCTAGACACTCTAAAAATAGACCAAACGTTGTTATTATCTTTGCAAAAAGCAAGTAACGACTCTTATCAAGCAGTATTTGTAGAAAGAATAGACAGAAATGGCTCTTCTAAAGTAACAACTACTGAAGACAATGATGAAATAGATGCATTAGCAACTATGAATTATGGAGACTCAAGGTTTCAACAAGGTAGTACTACTTACAAGTATGGTAGAATGACTGCAGAAAGTATTGAATTACTGAAGATTAAAAACTCTGACGGAACAGACTTTGATCTTGATGCTGCTGAATTTACAGCTATGACTCAAAAGAGTGGTAAAGTTGTACAATCTTGTTCTTTAAACATCTTGAACCCTAGTGTGCAAGAACCAAGTCATCCTGCTTACAACATGAGATACAGAGTTAAACTTGTAGAAACTCATGTACCAAATGAATGGCAGTTAGAAAATGATAAGCACAAGATTAACCCTTCAACAGGAGAAACGCTTACTAAAGCTGTGACTGATGAAGAAACAGGAGAGATAGTAACACATAAAATCTATGATGCTCATAGAATGGTGTTCACTAACAATTCAGTTAAACATAATTTAATTCAACATGATAAAGTGAATGTTGCAGCTACTTCTAAAGCAGCTGTAAATTCATTTGAGAAAGTTGGAGAATTAGGTTACTAATACAGACATAGGACTCTGTATGTTTATATAAAATAAGGGAGCTGGGTTTATATACTAGCTTCCTTGTTTTATATTTTAATTTAAATCAAATTTATGACGAAAAGATATGATGTAAAAATACCATCAGTTATACATAGAACTGTGGTAAATGAAGAGATTATACTTCAAGGAAAGAGGATAATGAGAGAAAGAATAGTTAAAACGATTGTGCTCCCTAAAATAATTAGGGATGATCTTGGCTTTGAAATGATGTTTGGGTTTAAACGTACTGCAAACAACTTAAACTCACAGTCAAGTGGCATAGAATCAAGAGCTATAGAATATTAAAGCAAT
>TARA_R110000772_G_scaffold73216_11_pt1 | contig 28665 bp, 33 predicted proteins | sample TARA_R110000772 | Tara Oceans TARA_R110000772 (sample SAMEA4397948) | marine metagenome | biome: Polar Biome; feature: [SRF] surface water layer (ENVO:00010504); material: water (ENVO:00002006), including particulate matter (ENVO:01000060) such as... | depth 5 m | reverse complement strand
CGGCCCCATGATAACCCCCAAACCGAGTTATCTGGGACAGCCCCAAAATTATTTAGCACGGTCAATCCGCAACGCAGAATGCGAGTCCACTGCCCCCGCCGGAATCACCGAAGCGGCACGGCGGGCCGGCGGTACTTGGGCGGCAAAACCAGTTGCGGCGGCGGCGGCAGGTCCGCCTCGGGCGCCTGATGATCCTGCAATTCGCGCAGGATGCGGCTGGCCCGCGCCCAGGAAACCTCGACCTGCGCCGGAGTGGAGGCATGGATTGTTTCTGGGGACGGTTCGGGGGGTGTTTCGGGGGCCCTTCCTGCGGGGGCCTCGGCCAACGGCGCCGGGCGCGGCACCGGGCCGGGCGCGACGGTAGCATCGGGGACAATCCCGTGAAGCGGCGGCAGCGCCGCCAGCACCTTGCCGCCGTCCTCGGCCCGAGTTCGCTGTCCCGGCCGCGGCACGATGTCGAGGACCAGACGCCAGGGGCCGGCGCCCGCATCCCCGCCGTCCTTGGGCGGGTCGAGAAGAAAGGCGCGGCGGATGAAGGCGTCGAAGCGGCTGGCCACCCGAAAGCGGAGCGGCCCGCCCCCCGTGACCGGGCGGACGATCAGATCGGGCGCGAGCGGGTCGCCCGCCAACGCCGCGTGGCCTTCGGGCGGCAGGGCCGCGTTCGGCAGGCTGAGCTCGAAGGTCCGCCGGCCCGTGGCCCGGGCGTCATAATCAGGGGGCGCCGTCAGATCGAACACCAGGCGCAGGAAGCCGGCATGACGGCCCAGACGCAGGCCGGTGACGTCCGCCGCCTCGGCCGCGCGAACCGGCGCGGACACGACCGTGCCCGCCGCCAGAACGACCGGCAGCAACAGAAGAAAGGCCGCGCTTCGCACGGCCCATCGGCGGAATACATGCCCAGAATGCCGCATCTTGGCATCCCTTTTAGGCGCCGGGGGACGGGCGCCGCAAGGTCCGCGCACGCCCGGCAACATCGATATGCGAAGCCCTTGGAAACAATCGCGTTTCTCTAATGTGTCAGTTGTCTGTCAGCATTTCGGGGTATAAGCTTCTCCGCGCGCGTGACGATTTCCCGGGAATCGGGGGCCCCGGGCGTGACGCACCGCCGGAAAGCAAGGCGGCGTCGGGGCAAGCCTGCGGGGACCACGCAAAGGAGGTCACGGTGGAATTGATCAAACAACTGGGCTGGCTGCCCATCGGCGTGGTGCTCATCTTCGCGACGGTCGTCGCTGGGGTGCTGCTGAAAATGACCTCGCCCAAGAAGCCGAACATCGACAAGCTGAGCGACCGCGAAAAGTGGGAAATGTACGGCATCGGCTCCGGCCCCAAACCCGGTGATGACGTCGAGGAATACTGGCGCGACTACGAGCTCATGAAACAAGGCGGCGGCCGCGACGACGAATACTTCCGCGACGATCAGATTTGAGTCCCCCGCCGTTGCCGGGCCGCCGAATTGGTCGGTCATCGGGACGTCACGCAACTGTGAATAAATAATCCACACAGGCCCGGACCCGTCCGTTAAGGTTTGCGGGAACCCTGCCGCGCGGAAACCGCCGCGCGCATTCGTCCAAGCGGAAACATTCACGAACAACGTTTTCATGGCATCCCAGAACCGACGCGCCGGACTGACAAGGACATCGGCGGCCGAGGCATCAGAAGCCCTTCTGCGGCGGCTTCAGGCGATGCGTGCCGAGACTCTGGCCCTGGCCGACGGCTTGTCCGACGCGGACGCCACGGCCCAGTCCATGGCCGACGCCAGCCCCGCCAAATGGCATCTCGGCCATACCAGCTGGTTCTTCGAAGCCCTTGTCCTGGAACCCGGCCATCCCGGCTACACCCTGTTCGACGACCGCTTCGCCTATCTGTTCAATTCCTATTACGACAGCGTCGGCCCGCGCCAGCCGCGGCCCCAGCGCGGTCTGCTGACCCGCCCGCCGTTGGCCGAGGTGATCGCCTACCGACGCCATGTCGACGCGGGCCTGGCCGACCTGATGACCGGCGGCGACTGTGATGAAGACCTTCTGAAAACCATCGAGCTGGGCCTGCATCACGAACAGCAGCATCAGGAGCTGTTGTTGACCGACATCCTGCACCTGTTCGCGCAAAATCCGCTGCGCCCCGCCTACCGCGCCGCCGAGCCGCTGGCCACGGGCGGGGGTGCGCCGGACCTTGAGTGGATCGCCATCGACAGCGGCATCCTGCCCATCGGCGCCGACACCGGCGCCGAGGACGGCTTCGCCTTCGACTGCGAGACGCCGCGCCACGACGCGCTGATCCGGCCCTTCCGCCTGGCGTCCCGCCCGGCGACCAACGGCGAATGGATGGCCTTCATCGCCGACGGCGGCTACGCCGACCCCCTGTTGTGGCTGTCCGACGGCTGGGCCACGGTCCAGGCCGAGGGCTGGACCGCCCCTTTGTATTGGGAAGACCGCGACGACGACTGGTGGACCATGACCCTCAAGGGCCCGCAGCCCGTCGACCCGGACGCCCCCGTGACCCACGTCAGCCTGTTCGAGGCCGACGCCTTCGCCCGCTGGGCGGGCAAGCGCCTGCCGACGGAATTCGAATGGGAGACCGCGGCCGGGTCCCTGCCGGTAACCGGCAACTTCGCCGCCTCGGGCCGCCTGCGCCCGGCCCCGGCACAGGGCCATGACGGCTTGCAGCAGATGTTCGGCGACGTCTGGGAATGGACGGCCAGCGCCTATGCCCCCTATCCCGGATTTGCCGCCACGGACGGCGCCGGCGGCGAATACAACGGCAAGTTCATGTCGGGGCAGCACGTGTTGCGCGGCGGATCCTGCGCCACGCCGGAAAACCATATCCGCGCGACCTACCGCAACTTCTTTTATCCGCACCAGCGCTGGCAGTTCACCGGCCTGCGCCTGGCCGAGGACGGGTGACACGGCGATGGACGCATTTGCCGATGTTGAAGACACGGGACTGGACGACGACGGCAGGGAAGCCTTCCGGCGCGACGTGATCGACGGGCTGTCCGCCGACGCCAAGACCCTGCCCTGCAAGTGGCTCTACGACGTGCGCGGCTCGGCCCTGTTCGAGGAAATCACCCATCTCGACGAATACTATCCGACGCGCACGGAACTCGCCCTGCTGGCCGACATCGCCGATGACCTGGGATCGGCGCTGCCGGCCCGGGCCTGGGTGGTGGAATTCGGATCGGGGTCGAGCCGCAAGTCGGACCTGTTCCTCAACGCGCTGGACGCCCCCCATGGCTACGTGCCCATCGACGTCGCCGGCGATTATCTGGAGGCCGCCGCCGGCGCCTTGGCCGATCGCCTGCCGCATCTCAAGGTCGTGCCCGTGGTCGGCGATTTCACGGCCGAGCTTCCCCTGCCGTCCGCCCTCGACGATGCGCCCACGGTCGGCTTCTTCCCGGGTTCCACCATCGGCAATTTCGAACCGGCCCAGGCGGCCCGCTTCCTCGCCCGCGCCCGGCGCATGCTGGGCGACGGCGCCTTCATGGTGGTCGGCGTCGACCTGAAAAAGGACCTGGGCGTGCTGCTGCCCGCCTATGACGACTCCCGGGGCGTGACCGCCGACTTCAACCTGAACCTGTTGGACCGCATCAACCGCGAGTTGGGCGGCGGCTTCGACCGCGGCCGCTTCGCCCATCGTGTGCGCTACGACGACGATGAAGGCCGGGTCGAGATGCATCTGGAAAGCACGGTCGACCAGACGGTGCGCATCGACGGCCATGCCTTCGACTTCCGCGCCGGCGAGACCATCCACACGGAAAATTCCTATAAATACGCGGTCGGCGATTTCCATCGCGTCGCCGGCGGCGCCGGCTGGCGCGCGGACCGTCACTGGACCGATGCCGACGGCCTGTTCTCCATCCATCTGCTTGCCGCCGCCTGAGACTTCCGCCATCCTGCGACCAGCAGGGAGGCCCCGGGAGGCGAGACATGGTCATGCGGCGTGCGTTCATCGGCACATTGACTGTGGTCTTGGGCCTGGTTCTGGGCCCCACGGCCCGCGCCTGCGGGCCCGAGGTCGTCATCCGCTTCATCGATTCCAGCCCCGACCTGTTCATCATCGAAAACAACAGCCTGGAGCCCTGGACCCTGCTGAGCCTGGAATTCCGTGCGGCAAATTCCACCGGCCGTGTGGTGTTCGATACCGACTTCGGTGGCGCCGGCGCGTCGGAGCCGCAACAGTTCGAGACCGTGGAGGGCGAGGTCGGCCTGATGCGGGCGCCTGTGGTCGCCGACGGGGCGGAGGAATTGACGCTCAACTTCACCAATTTCCAGGCCGGCCGGAAATTCGTGTTCTCCATCGACCTGGACGACCGTCTGGAAAATTCCGCCATGGGCCAGGCCTATGTGACGGGCGAGGAGATCGCGGGGGCGGAGGTCCTGGGCCTGTTCACCCATCCGAAGATCGGCCAAGGCAACGCCCGGGGCACCTTCGGCACCGACGGCAAGGCGCACCTGCGCGGCGCGACCTGCGCCTGAGCCAGGGGGGTCCGCGGCACGGCATCCCCGCCGCAAACACCCAAAGAAAACCACTGAGACAGTGAGGCGGTGAGACATTCCCGTCATGCCCGGACTTGATCCGGGCATCCACGGGCTCTCGTGAGACGCTGGCAAGGCGTGGATGGCCGGGTCAAGCCCGGCCATGACCATTCTTCGTTTTTCTTCTCATAGCCTCACTGTCTCAGTGGTTCAATTTTCTTCATGACCACGGCCTGGGCGGCGCAAAAAGTCAGGTCAGCTTGACCAACTGCTTGCCGACGTTCTTGCCCTGGAGCATGCCGATGAAGGCCTCGGGGGCGGCGGCGATGCCGGCGGCGACGGTCTCTCGATACTTCATGCGCCCGTCCGCGACCATGGCTTCCAATTCCGCCCGCGCCTGGGGCCAGATGGCCCTGTGGGCGTTGAGCACGAAGCCTTCCATCTTCAGCGACTTGTCGAAGAACAGGTGCATGTTGCGGTTGCCGTAGGCTTCGCCGGTTTCGTTGTAGCGCGCGAGCACGCCGCACACGGGAATGCGGGCCAGGCGGTTGCACTGACCCATCACGGTTTCCAGAATCTCGCCGCCGACGTTGTCGAAATAGACGTCGACGCCGTCGGGGGCGGCGGCCTTCAACTGACCCGCCAGGTCCGGCGCCTTGTAGTCGATGCAGGCGTCGAAGCCGAACTCTTCCGTCACCAGCCGGCACTTGTCCGGCCCGCCGGCGATGCCGACGGCGCGGCAGCCCATGTCCCGGGCCAGTTGGCCAACGCAGCTGCCGACCGATCCGGCGGCGGCGGACACCACCACCGTCTCGCCCGCCTTGGGCTGGCCCGTGACCTTCAACCCGACCCAGGCGGTGACGCCGGTCGACCCGCACACGCCGAGATAGGCCGAGAGCGGCACCCCCGGCTTGGCCTCGACAACAAAATCCAAGTCCAATCCGTCCGACACCACATGGGTCTGCCAGCCGAGCCGCCCGACGACGTGGGTGCCGATGGGGAAGTCCGGATGGTTCGTCTTGACCACTTCGCCCAGCACGCGCCCGACCATCAGGTCGCCCGGCTTCAGCACATTGGGGCTGTAGGTCCAGCCGCCGCCCATCAGCATGCGCTGATAGGGGTCGAGCGAGAGGTAGAGATTGCGCAGCAAAAACTGCCCCGCGCCCGGTTCGGGCACGGGGGTTTGGTCCAGGCGGAAGTTCCCGGGCGTCGGCAGGCCCTCGGGCGTCGAATTGAACAGCACCCGGGTATTGGTCTCGGTCATGGGCAGGCTTTCTTTTTCTTATTTGGACAGTTCCGCGCGGACGATGGCCGCCCCGTCGGCCATGGCCTTCATCTTGCCGAAGGCAACGTCGCGGGGCAGGTACTTGAGGCCACAATCCGGTGCCACGATGATCTTTTCCGCCGGATGATGGGCAAGGCCCTTGCGGATGCGCGTCGCCACCGTGTCCGGGCTTTCGATGTCGTGGGTCGAAAGATCGAGCACGCCCAGGATAATGTTCTTTTCCGGCAGGGTTTCCAGCACGGCACAGTCCAGATGCGACTGCGCCGTTTCGATGGAGATGTCGCAGACCGAACAGGCCGCCAGCTGCGGCAGGAAGGAATAACCCTCGGGCCGCTCATGAATGATCGCGGCATAGCCGAAACAGATGTGCACGGCGGTCTCGCCGGTGATCCCGTCGAGCGCGCGGTTGAGCGCGTCCAACCCGAACTCGCCGGCCTTTTCCGGGCGTGCCTGCATGTAAGGCTCGTCCAGCTGCACCACGTCGGCGCCGGCGGCGAACAGGTCGCGGACTTCCTCGTTCACGGCGGCGGCATAGTCCATGGCCAGGTCGGCCTCCGACGCGTAGAAATCGTTCTGCGCCTGCTGCGACATGGTGAAGGGGCCGGGCACGGTGATCTTGATCTTGCGGTCCGTGTTGGCGCGCAGGAATTTCACGTCCTCGACCTCGACCGCGTGCATGCGGGTGATCTTGCCGGTAATGCGCGGCACCGGGTTGGGGTGGCCCGAACGGTCGAGCGCTTCGCCCGGGTTGTCGATGTCGACGCCCGACAGCGCCGTGGCGAAACGGTTGGAATAGCTTTCGCGGCGCATTTCGCCGTCGGTGATGATGTCGAGCCCGGCCCGTTCCTGGTCGCGGATCGCCAGGATGGTGGCGTCGTTCTGGGCTTCTTCCAGGTATTCCGGATCGACGCGCCACAGCTCCTTGGCCCGCGTGCGCGGCGGGAACCGCCCGGCCAGCTTGGCGCGGTCAAGCAGCCAGTTGGGCTGGGCGTAGGAGCCGACCAGCGAGGTCGGCAGCAGGGTGTTGATGGTGGTCATGTCGGTATCCTCCCAATAATGTTTTGCCGACCCTAGCACGCGGGCCGGTGTGCCGGTACAGCCCCGGGGCGGCTAATCGGCGACGCGCATCCGCCCGGCCGCGTCGAGAACCAGGGTCTCGAAATGCCGCGGCACGAAAACTTCCGTGTCCGGGGACGCGGCCTTGACCTCGGCGATGAAGGCGTCGGTCTGTGCGAAGGCCTTGTCCTGGGATGCACCGAAGGGCAGGCCCTGGTCGTCCCAATGGGTCGCGACCACCAGCGGCGGCCGGCCCAGGCAGCGCATCAGCCGCGCCGTGTAGTCGTGAATGTCGAGGCGCGGGGGGGCGGCGGCGATGAAGGCGATGTCGGGGCGCAGGCCGTCGATCTCGCGCTCGATGAAGTTCATGGAACCGAACAGCAAAACCTCGCGCCCGCCGATGCGGATCAGGTAGGCAAGGGTGCCGCCTTCGACATAGTCGTCCAGGCAAAGCGGCGTGTCCTGCACCGGAATGGTGCCGAAATCCTTGTACAGCTTGCACGACAGGGCGGAATGCAGGCTCGGGATCACGCGGATCGAGAATTTTTCGTAAGCGTAATCCTCGCCGCCCCGCACGGCATGGATCTGTTCGTCCGGCACGCCGCCGTTGGCGGCGATGTTGCAGGTACTTTCCGTGCCGATCACCACCGCCCCCGTCTTGTTGGCGATATAGGGCACGTCCATGGCGTGGTTGAAATGGGAATGGGACAGGATGATGTAGTCGGCCTTGGGCACGTGACGGTCGATGGTCGCCGCGTCGCTGGGCGCCGGTTCGGTCATCTTGACCACGGGGCGCGGATCGCCCGGAATTTCCGTCGCGTCGTTGGGGCCGTAGCGCCGGCCCTGAAAGCGCACCCGCGACAAATAGGGGTCGAGCAGGATCACCGTCTCGCCGTCCGTGATTTTCCAGCCCGCCGCCCCGAAATGGGTGAACTGCAACGGGCGCATGTTACCGCCGTCGGTCATCGGTCTCTCCTTCATGATGAGTTCAGCCGAGGGCCGTAAGAATCTGCTCCGCCGAGGAAACGTTGAGCCCGGGCTCCGTCTCCAGCGCGAAATGGGTGACGGTGCCGTCATCGACGATCATGGCGTAGCGCTTGGAGCGCTTGCCGTAGCCCTTGGCCGACATGTCCGTGGCCAGGCCCATGGCCTCGGTCAGGGCACCGTTGCCGTCGGACAGCATGGTGACCTTGCCGGGCGCCTCGTGGGCCACGCCCCAGGCGGTCATGACCATGGCGTCGTTGACGGAGACGCAGGCGATCTCGTCGACACCCTTGGCCAGGATGGCGTCGGCCTGGGCGACGAAACCCGGCAGGTGCTTGGCCGAACAGGTGCGCGTGAAGGCGCCGGGCAGGCCGAACACCACGACCTTGCGGCCCTTGAAATAATCGTCGGTGGAAACGGCTTCGGGCCCGCCGTCGGCGCCCATTTTGAAGATCGTGGCGGAAGGCACGCGGTCGCCGGTCTTGATGGTCATGGATGGATGCTCCTTAGGTCGAGTTGCTTTTGTTGCTATGTCGCGCGGTCGCGGATCAGGTTGATGATGCCGGAAAAATCCTTCCCGGCCTGGCCCGCGTCGGCGTAATCCCGATACAGCGACGCCGCCTTTTCGGCGACCGACACATCGGCGCCGGTGCTGTGCGCGGCGGCGATGGCGAGGCCCATGTCCTTCAGCATCAGGGCCGCCGCGAAGCCGGGGGCGTAATCCCGGTTGGCCGGCGAGGTCGGCACCGGGCCGGGCACCGGACAATAGGTGGTCAGCGACCAGCACTGGCCGGAGGCCGTGGACGACACATCGAACAGGCGCTGCGCGTCGAGGCCGAGTTTCTCGGCCAGCACGAAGGCCTCGGCCACGGACGCCATCTGGATGCCCAGCATCATGTTGTTGCAGATCTTGGCCGCCTGGCCGTTCCCCGGCCCGCCGCAATGGACGATGGTCTTGCCCATCTTTTCCAGGATCGGCTTGGCCCGGGCGAAGGCGTCGTCGGCGCCGCCGACCATGAAGGTCAGGGTCGCGGCCTCGGCCCCGCCGACGCCGCCGGACACGGGCGCGTCGACCATGGCGAGGCCCCGGTCCGCCGCCGCCGCGTGAACTTCGCGTGCGGTGTCGACATCGATGGTCGAACAGTCGATCACCAGGGTGCCGGCGGGCAGGGCGTCGAACAGGCCGCCCAGGCAGACGTCCTTCACATGCTTGCCGGCGGGCAGCATGGTGATGACGGCCTCGGCCCCCTGGGCGGCGTCCACCGCGCTGGCGGCGGCGGTGGCCCCGGCGGCGGCGGCCTTGGCCAAAAGATCCGCCGACAGGTCGAAGGCGGCGATCGCATGGCCGGCCTTGATCAGGTTTGCCGCCATGGGATTGCCCATGTTGCCGACGCCGATGAATGCGATGTTGGTCATGTGGAATGTCCTCAAGGCTGGCCGCCCCGGGCAGTGGCGCCGGGAGCGGGAAGGTGCGGGGGCAGAGACTAGCAACCCCCGGCGCGGGCCGGAAGGGGGGATGCGGTCAAGACGGGCGGCGACTAGTCGTCGCGCCCGTATCCCGCCGGCAGCTTGTGCGCGATACCTTTGTGGCAGTCGATGCAGGTGTCGCCCTTTTTCATGCCTTCCTGCATCTTTTCCGAGGCACGGCGGCTTTGCTTGTGGAAATCCATGGAATCCCAGGCATGGCAGTTGCGGCATTCGCGCGAGTCCGTGGCCTTCATGGCGGCCCAGACATGCTCGGCCAGTTCCATGCGTTTGGCCTCGAACTTCTCGGGCGTGTCGATGGTGCCCCTGACCTTGTGAAACAGCTCGTTGGTCGCCTGAATCTTGCGCACGAGCTTGGCCGTCCACGGCTTCGGCACATGGCAGTCGGAGCAGATGGCGCGCACGCCGGACGGGTTCTTGTAGTGGACGGTCTTCTTGTATTCCTCATAGACCGTGGTTCGCATCTCATGGCAGGAGACGCAGAATTCGAGGCTGTTGGTGGCTTCCATGGCGGTGTTGAACCCGCCCCAGAAGACGATGCCGGCAATGCCGCCAACGACGAACACGGGCCCCCATCCCCAGCGCAGGGCCGGACCCGTAAACCAGGACCAGAGTTTCTTGATCACGGCTTTGTTCCTTGATCAGCCGGAATGCGGCGGCCACGGTTGGCGGTTACCGTTCCTTCGGCAGGGTGGTCAGGTGAGCCAGAATGTCGGTCACGACCTGACGGTCGATGGCCAAGAGGGCCGGCATCTGCTCACCAGGCTGGCCGTAAAGAACCTTGTGCATGATCTCCCACGGGTTCCCCATGAGGCTGCCGAGCGGCGGCATCTCCTTGGGCTCCAATCCCTTCAGGCCGTGGCAGCCGGCACAGATGGTCTGGTAGTAGGCCGCACCTTTGGCGGCGTCACCCTTGGGCGTCTTGGCGGCGCGGTCGATATACTTGTCCATGTCGACCTGACCTTTGGTCACGAAATTGGCGAGGTCCGTGAAATCACGGTCCGACAGCTTGTCGGTAAAACCGTGCGCCGGCGCCTTCAGCAGGGCGACCACCTTGGCCGGGTCGCCGCCGGCCATGCCGTTGATGCCCTTGATGCCGGAGAAATGCTTGCCCTTGGCGTAGGCGCCGTCCTTACCCAGGCCGTCCCAGCCGTGGCATTCCTTGCACCGCCAGTTGGCGTTCGCTTTCTTGGCGTATTCCTTGTCGGCGGGATAAAGCTTGTGGCTTTCGGTCGGCGCTTTCTGGCCGACCACCTTGTACCACTTGTCGTAAAGCTTGCCGCCGCGGGCGATGGACGCCGCCTCGGTGATATCGTCCGCCGCCCATCCGGCGGTCGGACCGCCGAACACAAACCCCGCGGCCAGAACCGCGGCCAAAACGCCCCCGCTTACTCCGCTCACTCGGCTTTTCATTGTGATGTTCCCCTGTCGGTTTCCCTTTCCCGCCACCGCGGCATCTTCGCCGGACAACGGAAAGTCAGCAAAAACCATGATGCAAATATGGTTTTTTGCATTGACCTGGGTCAATTTAGCCGGGCGGCCGGGTCTGCGGCCCGGAGACGGGGAACTTATGGGAATTCAGGGAAGTTTGGCGGAGGGAGAGGGATTCGAACCCTCGATAGAGTTTCCCCTATACACGCTTTCCAAGCGTGCGCCTTCAGCCACTCGGCCACCCCTCCGCGCGTTCCGCCGCCGGGGCCGTCGCGGCCCCCGGGGAACAGGGGGCGGAAAATAGCGGGCGGCGGGGTGGCATGCAACGGTTAAAGCGGCGGCGCGCCTAACAAACCGCGCACGGCATCGTGTCCCGATAATCATTGCCCGGACCGGGCGCCGGCCCCATAACAAAACCATGATGACCGGCTGGACCATAAAGCGCGTGGCGTTCTACCTGGGCTGGGCCCTGCTGCTGGCGGCGTTCGCCGCCGGCGCGGCCGAAGCCCTGGTCAAAGCCGAGCCCGGGCGCGGCCTGCATCTGGTGTCGGCCCACGACATTTGGTACACGGCCTGGCCCGGCAACCTGGTGGTCACGCAGATCCGGGTCGAGCGCCTGTCGCCCGAATTGTGGTCCGCCGTGATCCGCCCCCTGCTCGACCTGCCGGCCTGGCTCTTGACCGGCGCGCCCGGCGGGCTGCTGACCTGGTTCTGCCGGCCGCGGCGGCCCTTGACGGCGGACGAGGTGCAGGATTTGCAGGAGCGCGAGGATTCCCTGTTTCTGTATGACGAGCTGGCCGAGCAGGCCATGCGCGACGGCTACGGCGACGGCGACGACATGGCGCCGAGCCACGAAACCCAGCATTTCCTGGACGAAGCCGGGCTGACTTACGCGGAATCGGAAGCGGATTTCGACATCGACGTCGACAGCCTGCCGCCGCCGCCGGGGGCGGACCGCTAGGGCCTGGAACCCTGGCTCAATTCCTGGGCCCGCGGCGCCGGGCCGCCCAGCGCATCGCCACCACGGACACGATGGGCAGGGCCAGGGCGCCGAAGATCAGGGCGTACCAGACCAGACCGTTGAGGAGGAAATCCGCCGTCGGGCGGCACAGGCCCAACATCTCCCCGCCGCCCTCAAGGCAATATTGCGCCCCGCCTTCCTGGCGCAGGGTCCAGACCATCAGCGCCGCCGTGACCAGGGCCGCCAGGAACAGACAGCCGGTGAGGAACGAGCGGACGGGAGCCTTGGGGTTGGGCAGCATGTCGGATCGCCCCGGCCCGGTTATTCGCCGGTCTTGAGCGCGGCCAGGAAGGCCGACTGCGGGATTTCGACGTTGCCGAACTGGCGCATGCGCTTCTTGCCCTTCTTCTGCTTTTCCAGAAGCTTTTTCTTGCGCGTGATGTCGCCGCCGTAACATTTGGAGGTGACGTCCTTGCGCATGGCGCCCAGCGTTTCGCGGGCGATGACCTTGCCGCCGATGGCCGCCTGGATCGCGATCTTGAACAGCTGGCGCGGGATCAGATCCTTCAGCTTTTCGCAGATCTGGCGGCCGCGGGCCTCGGCATGGGATTTGTGGACGATGAAGGCCAGCGCGTCCACGGGCTCCAGGTTGACCAGGATCGAGACCTTGGCCAGGTCGCCCTCGCGGTAGCCTTCCAGTTCGTAGTCGAAGCTGGCGTAGCCGCGGCTGACGGATTTCAGGCGGTCGTAGAAATCGAACACGATTTCGTTGAGCGGCAGATGGTAGACGACCAGCGCTCGGTTGCCGACATAGGTCAGGGTTTCCTGTTCGCCGCGGCGGTCCGTGCACAGCTGCAGCACGGCGCCGAGATATTCGTCGGGCACCATGATGCTGGCCTTGATCCAGGGTTCCTCGATGAAATCGATGGCCGACGGATCCGGCATGTCCACGGGGTTGTGCAGTTCGCGCATCACGCCGTCGGTCCGGTGAACCTTGTAGACCACGCTGGGCGCCGTGGTGATGAGATCGAGGTCGAATTCGCGCTCCAACCGTTCCTGGACGATTTCCAGATGCAGCAGGCCGAGAAAACCGCAGCGGAACCCCAGGCCCAGGGCGGCGGAGGATTCGGCCTCGAAATGGAAGCTGGCGTCGTTCAGGTGCAGCTTTTCCAGGGAATCGCGCAGGTCTTCGTAATCGCCGGCATCGGTCGGAAACAGGCCGCAGAACACCACGGGGACCGAGGGCTTGAACCCGGCCAGCGGCTTGGCCGCCGGCTTGCGGTCGTCGGTGATGGTGTCGCCCACGTTGGTGTCGGCGACGCGTTTGATGGCGGCGGTGAAATAGCCGACCTCGCCCGGCCCCAGCTCGTCCACCTTGGTCGGCTTGGGCCTGAGATAGCCGACCTGCTCCACCTGATAGGCGGCGTTGTTGGCCATCATGCGGATGCGTTGGCCGCGCTTGAGGGTGCCGTCGACGACCCGAACCAGGATCATCACGCCGAGATAGGGATCGTACCAGCTGTCGACCAAAAGGGCCGTGAGCGGCGCCGCCGGATCGCCCTTGGGCGCCGGCAGACGGGTGACGATGGCTTCGAGCACGCTGTCGATGCCGATCCCGGTCTTGGCGGAAATTTCCAGGGCGTCAGAGGTGTCCAGGCCGATCACGTCCTCGATCTGCGCCTTGACCCGTTCCGTCTCGGCCGCCGGCAGGTCGATCTTGTTGAGCACGGGAACGATCTCATGATCGACGTCGAGGGCGAGATAGACGTTGGCCAGGGTCTGCGCCTCGACCCCCTGGGTCGCGTCGACGACCAGCAGCGAGCCTTCGCAGGCGGCGAGCGAGCGCGAGACCTCGTAGGTGAAGTCGACATGGCCCGGCGTGTCGATCAGGTTGAGGACGTATTTCTCGCCGTCCTTGGCCGTGTAGTCCAGGCGCACGGTCTGCGCCTTGATGGTGATGCCGCGCTCGCGCTCGATATCCATGCTGTCGAGCACCTGTTCCGACATCTCGCGGTCGGTCAGCCCGCCCGTCATCTGAATCAGGCGGTCGGCCAGGGTCGATTTCCCGTGGTCGATATGGGCGATGATCGCGAAGTTGCGGATATGGCTGAGGTCGGTTGTCATGGCGGGCGTGATGTAGCATCGGCGGCGGGCGGTAGCAAAGGGGAATCGCATTTACGGCGCCCCCCGCCTTTGCTAAGCAAATCGGAGACGACGAGACAAGATTGGGCCCGCCATGAACTGGACGCTGTTTTCCGCCTTCATCGCCGCCACGGCGGTGCTGATCATCATTCCCGGGCCCAACGTGATGCTGGTGATTTCGCGGTCCATGCGGTTCGGGGTCAAGGCCGGGCTGATCACCGTCGCCGGCACGGCCTTCGCCCTGGCGCAGCAGCTGGCGATTACGGCGCTCGGCCTAGCCTCGGCCATGGCGGTCCTGTCCGACGGGTTCGAGGTGCTGCGCTGGCTCGGCGTGGCCTATCTGGTCTATCTGGGCATGCAGGCCTTCCGCGAGAAGCCGGTCCCGCCGGAGGCCCCCGCCGTCACCGCCCCAGGCACCGGGCGCATGTTCCTGCAGGCGGCGTTCGTGGCCTGGACCAATCCGAAGCTTCTCGCGTTCTACGCCGCGTTCTTTCCGCAATTCCTCGACCCTGGTCTGCCCGCGGGCCCGCAGTTGTGGGCGATGTGCGGCGCGTTCCTGGTGATCGCCGTGCTGTTCGACAGCGGGTATGCGGTGATCGGCGGGCGGCTGTTGGGGGCGTTCAAGAGCGAACGCGCCCAGCGCATCCGCAACCGGGTCACCGGCGGCATGCTGATCGCCGCCGGTGCCGGTCTGGCCATGGTGCGGCGGACCTAGTGGATAGACTCCGACACTTCGCTCCCGTGAACTGTCGCCCTACCAATAGTTAACCTTTTGTTTTGGCTGTTTTTGCACATTTGCGTCCAACTTCGTCGGACTCAAATATTAAAAACAAGCCACTAGGCCGCGTCCGCGCGGCGCTTGCGCGCGGCCTGGGTCAGCCCGCCATAGCCCCAGTCCGTGGCCGGAATTTCGTCGATCACCACATAGGCGACCGCGCTCAGCTCGGGCAGGACGCGCAGCAGCATGTCCCGCGTGGCGGCGATCATGGCCGCCTTCTCTTGGGTCGTGTTGGTCTGCCCTGGGAAATCGCCATGACCAGCCCGTCCCTGCCGGGGGTGCTGGCGGCCGTGCGGGCGGGGCTGGGCATCACCCTGCGCACGGCCCTGTCCTTGGCGCCGGGGCTGTCGCCGCCGTCCGCGCCCTTGCCCGGCCTGGCCCCGGATCGGGTCGCCTTCCGCCTGATGGCGGGGGAGCCGCTCACACCGGCGGCGCAGGCGCTGCGCACCGCCGTCGCCGAAGAGGCACGGGCGGGCATTCGTTCACTGGCTATGGGATAATGCGGGACGGGACGCGGGCCGTCAGTTGCGCCGCAGCGGCACCACGTTGGACCCCGGCTTGCGCCGGGTCGTGGCCTGGGCCAGCCCGCTCAGGTAGTCATCACGCGTGAAATTGTTGCCGCAAGCCATGCAGGTCACGGGTCCGAACGGCACGCGGTCCGGGTCGAAGCCCCCCGGCATGACGTTTTGCGCCTCGCCGCAATGCGGGCAGGATACGGGGTAGAGTTCCCTGGCCATGGGCCAAACACTCCCAGACAACATTTAAGAATCGGCACGAAAAGCACAGGGACGGACGCCGCGCGAACGCGGCGCCCGCTTCTGCGATGTGTCTCCCGCCCGTCGCCGGACAAGTCCGAAAACGGCCGCCGCCCAACCGACCAGAAAATTATCGGGGCGGTGTCAGGAGATCTTTATCCGATGGCTTTCAGGTTTGCGGCCGCTTCACGGCCATCACGCCCAGGCACCAGTTCATATTCCAGCTTCTGTCCTTCGGCGAGGGTTTCCATCCCCGAATCACGAACAGCGGAAATATGCACGAAAGCGTCCTTACCGCCCTCATCGGGGGTAACGAAGCCAAATCCCTTGGTTACATTGAACCACTTCACGGTTCCAGTAGGCATCTTTGATCAACTTCCTTTGTCGAGTGGAGTAACAGACCCCCAGGATCTTCGCCTTTTTGGGGCCGTGCCATGTTCCATGGCCAGCGCGCCCAGGTCCGGTCCGGCCCAACGAAAGATACCCCCCTTCGCCGCCCGAAATCCGGGACTCCCCAAGCGATGCCGTGATTATCATCATACGGTAATGAATGAAACGCAACCGAAACCCGCAGATGCCGTAAGGGTAACTCGCGCAGGGATTTCACATCGTGAAAACGGCACGCGGCGCCGGGCGCCGGGCTAGAGCGCCGGCTCGGCGATTCCCGCCTGGCGGCAGGCGGCGACAACCGTGTTGCGCAGCAGGCAACAGATGGTCATCGGCCCGACGCCGCCCGGCACCGGCGTGATGGCGGCGGCCACCTTGACCGCCGCGTCGAAGTCGACGTCGCCGACGATGCGTGTCTTGCCGGGGCCCTTTTCGGGCGCCGCGATGCGGTTGATGCCGACGTCGATCACCGTCGCCCCCGGCTTGATCCAGTCCCCCGGCACCATGCGCGGGCGGCCCACGGCGGCGACCAGGATGTCGGCCTCCAGACAGCGCGCGGCCAGATCTTGCGTGCGCGAATGGGCGACCGTGACCGTGCAACTCTCGCCCAGCAGCAGGGCCGCCATGGGCTTGCCGACGATGTTGGAACGGCCGAGCACCACGGCCCGCTTGCCCGACATGTCGCCCAATGTCTCGCGCAGCATCAACAGGCAGCCGTAGGGCGTGCAGGGCACCAGGGCGCGCGGATCGCCCGACCACAGGCGGCCGACGTTGACGGGGTGGAACCCGTCGACGTCCTTGGCCGGATCGATGGCGGCGATCACCGCGCCTTCGTCGATGTGATCCGGCAGGGGCAACTGCACCAGGATGCCGTGGACGGCGGGGTCATTGTTGAGGGTATGGATGAGGGCGAGCAATTCGGCCGCGGGCGTCGCTGTGGGCAGGCGGTGTTCGATGGAGCCCATGCCGGCGGCGACGGTCTGCTTGCCCTTGGCGCCGACATAGACCTGGCTGGCCGGATCGTCGCCGACCAGCACCACGGCGAGCGCCGGGATGATGCCCGGGCCGTCCTTCAGGCGCCGGACCTCTGCCGCGACCTTTTCGCGCAAGCGGTCTGCATGGGCCTTTCCGTCGATGATCGCCGCAATCGTCATTGTGTCTTCAGTCCTTTGCTTTGGCACCAGTCGGTAAGCCGGCGCATTAAGATTGTCCCCTCGCCCCGGATCAGGAGCGTCTTGGTCCGGGATGCCGTGCCCTGGAGAATTTCCAGGTCGGATTTCGCGAGCCCCCATTCCTTGGCCAGCAGCTTGATCACGGCGGCATTGGCCTTGCCTTTGTCGGCCGGGGCCGTGACCGAAACCTTGAACACCCGCCCGCCCTCCGCATCGGCGGCGAGGCCGGTCAGCCGGTTGGCCGCCGCCTTGGGTGTGACCTTGAGCCCCACACGCACGCCCTCCGCCGCCGCCCGGAACGGCAGGGCCGCGCCGGGGACGGCGCCGTCAGACGATCTTGTGGGCAAGGCGGATCAGGAATTCCTTGAGGAACACGAGCCCCAGGATCAGCACCACCGGCGAAATGTCCAGGCCGCCCAGGTTGGGCAGAAAGCCGCGAATCCGCCCGAGCAGGGGTTCCGTCGCCCGGTAGCAGAAGTCGCCGACCATGTAGACGAACTTGTTCGACGTGTTGACCACATTGAAGGCGACCAGCCAGCTCAGGATCACCCCGATGATGACGACCCAGGTGTAGAGGTTGAGGGCGATCAGAAGGATCGAAATGACGGGGCCGGTGATGACGTCCATGTTGGTCTCCGAATGTGCGGGCCGAGGCCGCACAAACGTAGGGGCAAGGGCCCGCCGCCGCAAGGTTTTAGGCTGAAACCGCGGCTTGACAGCCAGGGTCGCCGGAAGCATTATCCGGCCTCCCAAATCGGCGGGCCGCCCGGATCACTCCCGGCGCCGGCGGTTCACCCGGGATCCCCCGCATCGCCGGGATTTCTTCAGGGGCTGTAGCTCAGTTGGGAGAGCGCGTCGTTCGCAATGACGAGGTCAGGGGTTCGATTCCCCTCAGCTCCACCACCCTTCGCCCTGCGGGCTTCGGGTGGCTTGCCACCCGGAACCGCGCCTTGGGCGAAGGAGTGTCCTCCGTAGCTTCAGCGCAGGAGGACGGACGGGCAAGAGACACCCCCGCCATCGGGCGCCACCCCAGACTTTCGGCCTAATTGAGACCATTTCGCAGATGCAATACCATCCGGCGCCATGACTAGCTTGGGCTGCCGCGTGCGGGAGAATTAAGCGCGCGGCGGAATTGGAGATAAAAATGCCGAGTGTGCTGGTTGTCGATGACAATGAGCTGGCGCGGAAGCTGATTGCCATGCCGTTGACGGAAGTCGGCTTCAACGTGGAAACCGCGTCGGGCGGGTTCGAGGCCCTTGAGAAATTCAAGGCCGGACACCACCAGATAGTGATCACCGACATCCTGATGGCCGACGGCGAAGGCATCGGCCTGATCCGCTCGCTGCTGGAAGACAGCCCCGGCCTGCCGATCGTCGCCGTGTCGGCCGATCCGCGCACCAACGAAGGCTCCTCCCTTGCCATGGCCACCAAGATGGGTGCGCGCAAGACCCTGTCCAAGCCGTTTTCCGCCCTTGATCTGCTGGCCGTGGTCGGCGCCCTGTTGGCTGCCGAGGACGAGCCCCGGACGCAGCCGGCCTGACGCACCGTCTCTGTCCGTTTTCCCTGTACGGCCTCAGCCGTCTTCCCGCCGGCCTTCCTGCACGCCGTCGCCGGACAGGCTATCGCCCATGACCGCCGGCTGCACGCCCGCAAGCATCGGCACCCCGGCCCCGCGCAGGGCCTCCAGAATCGCCCGGTTGACCGCATAGCGCAGTTCGTAATAGCGGCTGGACGGCACCCAGAACCGCACGCCCAGAACCAGCCCGCCGAAGGTGAAGTCGTGCAGCCCGACCTGGGGCTGCGCGCCGCCGGCGCCTTCCTCGGCCGGGGGCAGGGCATCGATGACGGCCTTCCGCACGGCCTGGGCCGCGCGCTCCAGATCGGCGTCGGCGGCCAGCGCGATCTTGGTCTGGACCACGCGCCGGGTTTCCGAATTGACGATGACCCGGCCGACGATGTCCTTGTTGGGGATGGTGATGCGCTCGCCATCCTCGCCAAGCAGGCGGGTATGGGCCATCTTGACCTCGTCGACCACGCCCGAAGTCTCGCCCACGGTGATGGTGTTCCCGACCACGAAGGGCCGGGCCAGGATGATCGAGAGCCCCGCCCCGTAGTTCGATAACGGCCCCTGCAGCGCCATGGTGGCGCCGAAGGCCCCGGCCCCGGCCAACGCGATCAGGGGGGCGATGGAAATGCCGAAATTGCCCAGCGTGATGATGGCGAGCACGGTCAGGATCAGAATCTTGACCGTGTTGCCGATGAAACGGGACAGGGTGACGTCGATGCCCTTGGCCTCGCAGACGGCCTGAATCCGCCGCGACATCCAGCCGCCGGCCTTGAGCCCGACGAGCAGGAACAGCAGCGCCCCCAAAATCTGGAAGCCGTAGGTCACGCCGAACTGGAGCAGCACATCGACCCATTTGGCGACCTGCTCGACATTCTGTTCCAAGGTTTTTTCGACGTCGTTCATGGCTGCCCCCTCAACATCGCTGCCCCCGCCCCGGCCGGGACGCGGAAAAAGCATACCTCAATTCGCCCGGGCGGTAAGCCGAAACGGCCGGGACGTTCAATCCTCGCCGGCCGCATCGGCCTGTTCCTCCAGGGCCTCCATGTCGGCGTCGGAAAACCCGAAGTGATGGCCGATCTCGTGGATCAGCACGTGGCGGATCAGATGGGTCAGGTCCTCGCCCGTCTCGCACCAGTAATCCAGGATCGGCCGGCGGTAGAGAAACACCATGTCGGGCGTGTCGCCGGGGTCGCTCAGGCTTTTGTCGGTCAGGGCGACGCCCCGGTACAGGCCGAGAAGGTCGAAGACGCTGTCCAGTTCCATGTCGCGCGCGGTCTCCTCGTCGGGGAAATCCTCGATGCGGATGATGACGTCGGCGGCAAGGGCGCGCAGCTCGGCGGGGATCAGGGCCAGGGCGTCCTCGGCCATGGTCTCGAAATCGGCAAGGCTGGGTGCGGTCAGGGTCATGCGCTAAGCTAGCGCCAAACGATCCGGGTGCAAACGCAAACAGGGAGACCTGAGATGACCGAAAAACTGACCGGCGCCGCGCGGGAAGCCGCGATCCGGGGCCTGGACGGCTGGGCCGAGGTGCCGGGCCGCGACGCCATCATCAAGACCTTCACCTTCAAGGACTTCAACGCCGCCTTCGGCTTCATGGGCCGCGCCGCCCTGAAGGCCGAGAAAATGGACCACCATCCCGAATGGTACAACATCTACAACCGGGTCGAGGTCACGTTGGCGACCCACGACGCCGGCGGCGTGACGCAAAAGGACATCGACCTCGCGGCGTTCATGGACCGGGCCGCCGGCTGAAGGATTTTAAGAAAACCACAGAGACAGTGAGACGGTGAGAAGAAAGGAAGAGAAAAATCTTCTTCTCACTGCCTCACTGTCTCTGTGGTGATCCTTTTTCAGATCGGCTGCATGCGCAGCGCGCCGTCCAGGCGGATGACCTCGCCGTTGAGCATGGCATTGGCGCAGATCGCCAGCACCAGATCCGCGTATTCCGCCGGATCGCCCAGGCGCGGCGGGAACGGCACGCCCGCGGCCAGGCTGGCCTGAACCTCGTCCGACAGCCCCGCCACCATCGGCGTCTTGAACACGCCCGGCGCGATGGTCATCACGCGGATGCCCGATCTGGCGAATTCGCGCGCCGCCGGCAGGGTCAGGGCCGCGACCCCGCCCTTGGACGCCGCATAGGCGGCCTGGCCGATCTGGCCTTCGAAGGCGGCGACGGAGGCGGTGTTGACGATCACCCCCCGTTCGCCCGTCGCCAACGGGTCGAGCCCCTGCATGCCGTGGGCGGCCAGACGCATCAGGTTGAAGGTGCCGATCAGGTTGATCTGGATGGTCTGGGCGAACACATCCAAGGCCTGCGGCCCGTCGCGCCCGACGATGCGTTTCGGCGGGGCGATGCCGGCGCAGCTGACGGCGACGCGGGCCGGGCCGTGGGCATCGGCCGCCGCCTGGACCGCTGCCTCCAGCGAGGCCGCGTCGGCCACGTCGGCCTGGAACGCCGTTCCGCCGATGGCGCTTGCAACTTCCGCCGCACCGGCCAAATTAAGATCGAGGCAGGCGACGGTCGCCCCCTTTTCGCTGAGGGCCCGGGCGGTCGCGGCGCCCAGGCCCGAGGCCGCGCCGGTGACCAGGGCCGCGTGGCCGGAAATGTCCATGGAAGTCCTCCGTCTTTGGAAGCCGTGTGGCAGGGGATCGACTTCTAGCAAAGCAGGAACAGGCCGACAACGTGACACGCAGACCGCAAGACAGAGAGCCCGGCGACGAAGACTTGGTCGAACACGGCCTGGGCGGCAAGGTGCGCCGGACCATCGGCAGGGTGCCCTTCACCCGCGACGCCGTGGCGGCCTTCTACGCGGCCCGCGATCCGGCCACGCCCACGGGCGTGAAGGCGGCGGTGATGGCGGCGCTGGCCTATTTCATCGTGCCGGTCGACGTGGTGCCCGATTTCATCGCCGCCCTGGGGTATACGGACGACGCGACCGTGTTCTACGGCGCCTGGCGGCTGCTCGCCCCCTATCTGAAACCGCAACACGAAACGAAGGCGCGGGAATTTCTGTTGCAGGAAACAGAGGACGACGCGCCGTCGAAGGACTAGGCGAACGCCGCGTCCAGCGCCGCCATGTCGAGGCATTGCTCCAGATGCGCCGCAAGGGCGTCGAGCGTGCTCTCGATGCGCGCCGCGTGGGACGCCTGCGCATAAGCGCCGTCCTTAATCGCCGACAGAAACGCCGCGCGGAACCCGTCCGCCGCGAACAGGCCGTGGACATAGGCCCCCATGACCCGGCCGTCGGCGGACACCGCGCCGTCCGTCCCCTCCGCCAGCGCCAGCCAGGGCCACGCCAGACCGGGCCCCGTCGTGTCGCCCATGTGCATCTCATAGCCGGCGATCGCCTGACCGAACACCGTGTCGCGGCCCGCCGCCGGACGCAGGGTCTTGGCCCGGCCGATCACCGTGTCGACCTCCAGTAGCCCCAGCCCCGGCACGGCCGCCGCCGCGCCCTCGATTCCGTCCGGATCGGCGACGGTTTGCCCCAACATCTGATAGCCGCCGCACAGGCCGATGACGACCCCGCCCCGGCGGTGATGGGCCAGAATGTCGATGTCCCAGCCTTCCGCGCGCAGCACCGAAAGGTCCGACAGCGTCGCCTTGGAGCCTGGGATCAGGATCACGTCGGCGTCGGCGGGAATGACCGCCCCCGCCTCGACGATCACGACCTCGACCCCGTCTTCGGCGTTCAAGGGGTCCAGGTCGTCGAAATTGGCGATGCGCGGCAGGCGCGGCACGGCAATCCGGATACGATCCGGCGCGGTTTGTTTTTGGGTGGCTCCCGCGTCAAGCGCCACCGCATCCTCGGCGGGTAGCAGGCGGGCCGCCGCGAAATGGGGCACGACACCGAAGCACTCCATGCCCGTGCGGTCCTTGACGATCTGGATCGCGTCGTCGAACAAAGTCACGTCGCCGCGGAACTTGTTGATGACATAGCCGCGCACCAACGCGCGCTCGTCCTCGGTCAACAATTCCCAGGTGCCGACAAGGCTGGCGATCACGCCGCCCCGGTCGATGTCGGCGATCAGGACCACGGGCACCCGGGCCGCGAGCGCAAAGCCCATGTTGGCGATGTCGCCGGCGCGCAGGTTGACCTCGGCCGGGCTGCCCGCCCCTTCGACGATGACCATGTCGGCGCCGTCGCGCACGACGGCGAAGCTGTCCATCACGGCGGCCATAAGCTCGGGCTTGAGCGCGTGATAGTCCCGCGCCTTGGCGTTGCCGCGCACCCGGCCTTGAACCACGACCTGCGATCCGATGTCGGTCTGCGGCTTCAACAGCACCGGGTTCATGTGAACACTCAGGGGCTGGCGCGCGGCCAGGGCCTGCAACGCCTGGGCGCGCCCGATTTCGCCGCCGTCTTCGGTCACGGCGGCGTTGTTGGACATGTTCTGCGGCTTGAAGGGGCGCACGATGCGGCCCCGGTTGGCGAACAGGCGGCACAGGCCCGCGACGATCAGCGACTTGCCCACGTCCGAGCCCGTGCCCTGAACCATCAGGGCCTTGGCCGGCCCCCCCTTGGCGTCGGGGTCTTGGCCGGCGGACATGTTATTTGTGGGCGGCAAGGGCCTGGATCAGAGGATCGGCGGCGGGGTTGGACTGCCGTCCCGCCAGGATGCCGTCCGGCGTGGCGCCGGGACCGTAGAAGGCTTCGTTGAGGTCGCGGCGGCGGATGAACACGGCCCCTTCCAGGGAGAACCCGGCATAGAGCCCGGATTTGGAATTGGCGAAGGCGACGATGTCGGCTCCCGCGTTGGTCGTCATCGCTCCCTCGATCCCGGCCCCGTAGACGGCCATGGTGATGCCGCTGTCGGCGCCGATCGAGCCCTGGTTTTCCAGCACCGCCTTGAGCGCCCCGTCGGAGCGGATGGCCAGCACGACCTCGGTCTGCTGGATGCCCGCCTGCAGGCCGAAGCTGGCGACGCCGAGAGACAGGAACACCGGGGCCGACCAGGACCCGTCGGGTGCCCGCGCCAACAACACGCCATTGCCGCCCTCGCCGCCGGCGATGAACCCGGCCTTGACCAGATCGGGGAACACCACGACGGCGCGCGCCGTCGGGATATGCTTGGCCGCCTCGGCCAGTTGCGGGACCGTGGTGAAGCGTTCGACCGTCGCCGTCGCCGCCGCGATGATATGGCGGGCCGCCACCGGCGGCTCCGATTCCAGGCGGGTGCAGCCGACCAGGACCATGAGAGTAAGGACCAGCGCCGAAAGTCCGCGAATGCCTTTGGTCATCGTCCCGTCCTCCGCTTGGTCAAAACTCGATCCCCGCCTGGGCCTTCACGCCCGCGCGAAACGGATGCTTGATCATCTCCATTTCCGTGACCAGGTCGGCGGCGTCGATCAGCGCCTCCTTGGCGTTGCGCCCGGTGACCACGACATGCAGGTCGCGGGGCCTGTTGCGCAGGGTTTCGACCACCTCGTCGATCGGCAGGTTGTCGTAGCGCAGCACGATGTTCAGTTCGTCCAGGATGACCATCTTGTAACTTGGGTCGGCCATCAGTTCCTTGGCCGTTTCCCAGGCTTGGCGCGCGGCGGCCAGATCGCGCTGGCGGTCCTGGGTTTCCCAGGAAAAGCCCTCGCCCATGGCCTTGATGGTGACCTGGTCGGGAAATTTCGCCAGCACATCGCGCTCGCCGGTTTCCCACACGCCCTTGACGAACTGCACGATGGCGACGCGCATGCCGTGGCCGACGCAGCGCATGGCCATGCCCATGGCGGCGGTCGATTTGCCCTTGCCCTTGCCGGTATGGACGATCAGCAGGCCGCGTTCCTCGGTCTTGGTCGCCAGGATCTTGTCCCGCGCCGCCTTCTTCTTGCGCATTTTCTCGGCGTGGCGGGCGTCGAGCTCCGCCTCGGTCATCGCGTCCTTGGATTTTACGGTCATCGGCGAACGCCTCATCTGTCGGCTGATTATAACTTATCCCGGCTTCCGGCCCCCGCCGTCAACCGTCACGGGCCAGACGCTCCAGCAGCGGGCGTGTCGAGTTGAGCCGCGAGCGCCACAACCCCCGGTCCTGTGCCTCCATGAACCGGGCCGCCATATCCTTCAGCGCCGCCGGATTGTGCTCGGCCAGAAAGTCCCTGACCTCATTATCTTCCAGATAAGCCTGGAATACGGCATCGAAATGGTGATCCGCGACGCAGCGCGCCGTGGCGGCGAAAGCGAACAGGTAATCGACCGTGGCCGCCATCTCGAACGCCCCCTTGTAGCCGTGGCGCATGACGCCCGCGATCCATTTCGGATTGGCGGCGCGGCCGCGCACCACGCGGGCGATCTCTTCGTCCAGGGTGCGCACACGGGGGCTTTCCGGGCGCGCGTGGTCGCCGAAATAAACGGCGGGCTGGCTGCCCTTCAGGCTGCGCACGGCGGCGGTCAGGCCGCCCTGGAATTGGTAATAGTCGTCGGAATCGAGCAGATCATGCTCGCGGTTGTCCTGGTTCTGCACCACCGCGTCGGTGGACCGCAATCGCGCCTCGAACAGGCCGTGGGCGGCCCGGCCCTCCGCCCCGGCGCCGTAGGCATAGCCACCCCAGGCGACATATGCCTTGGCAAGATCGTCTTCCGTCTCCCAGCCCTTTTCGTCGATCAGCGCCTGCAACCCGGCGCCGTAGGCCCCCGGCATGGACCCGAAAACCCGGTGGGTCGCCAGGCGAAGCGCGTCGTCGCCGCCCAATGTCGCTGTGTCCGCTTTCACCCGGGCGGCCAGCGGATTGTCGGCCTCGGGTTCGTCCAGGGCCGCCACGGCGCGCACGGCGGAATCGAACAGGTCGATCAGGCCGGGAAAGGCGTCGCGGAAAAAGCCCGAGATGCGCAAGGTCACGTCGACCCGCGGCCGGCCCAGGACCGACACGGGCAGCACCTCGAACCCGGTGACGCGGCGGGACGGCCCGTCCCATTGCGGTTTCACCCCCAACAACGCCAGCGCCTGGGCGATGTCGTCACCGCCCGTGCGCATGTTCGACGTGCCCCAGGCGGAAATCGCGATGGATTTGGGCCAATCGCCGTGGTCCTGGGCATGGCGTTCGACCAGCAGCGACGCGGCTTTCCAGCCCAGTTGCCAGGCTGCGGGCGTCGGCACCGTGCGGGTGTCGACGGAATAGAAATTGCGCCCCGTGGGCAGCACGTCGGGGCGGCCCCGCGTCGGCGCCCCCGAGGGTCCCGGCGCCACGAAGCGGCCGTCCAGGCCCGCCAGCACGCCCCGGATTTCGGCATCGCCCGAGGCGGCCACCGCCGGGCGCAGATGATCCCGGATAAAATCGAGCACGGGGGCCGTCGCGGTCCAGGCCGGATCGGCGGCGGCGTCGCCCGCGACCAGCGCGGCGGCGAGAATCTCCAGCCGCTCCACCGCATCGCCCGCCGTGCGCCAGGGGGCATCCGTGTTGTCCAGTGCTGGCGGGCGGGCTCCCGTCCACGGGGCCGCCATGTCGCAGTCGAGAGGATCGAAATCCCGGCCCAAATCCAGGTCCGCCGCGAGGGCGCGCAGCAGCGAGGCGTCTTCCGCCGCCCCACCGCGCGGCACCCGGGCCAGCGCCACCAGCAGGTCGGTCAGCAGGCGGCCCGTGGGCGACAGCCCCAAAATATGCAGGCCGTCCCTGATCTGCATTTCCTTCAGCTCGCACAGGTAATTGTCGAGCTTGGCAAGCTGGTCGCCAGAGGCATCGTCCGCCGTCATGCCGCAATCGGCGCCGATGCCCGTGGCGGCGCAGAGCGAGAGGATGTCCGCCTCCAAAACCTTCAGGCGGCGGCGATCGACGCCCGCCGCCTCATAATATTCATCGACCAGGGCTTCCAGGTCCTTCAGGGGGCCGTAGCTTTCGGCGCGGGTCAACGGCGGGGTCAGGTGATCGACGATGACGGCCGCCGCGCGCCGCTTGGCCTGGGTGCCCTCGCCGGGGTCGTTGACGATGAAGGGATAGATGTTGGGCAGGGGGCCCAGGGCCGCCTCGGGAAAGCAGTCTTGCGACAAGGCGAGCGACTTGCCCGGCAGCCATTCCAGATTGCCGTGCTTGCCCATGTGCACCACGGCGTCGGCGCGGAAATGTTCGCGCAGCCAGGCATGGAAGGCGAGATAGCCGTGCGGCGGCACCAGATCCGGGTCGTGATAGCTGGATTTGGGATCAATGTTGTAGCCGCGCGCCGGTTGCAGGCAGACCGCCACGTTGCCGCAGCGGAACGCCGCCACGGCGAAATGCCCGCAGTCGAGCGACCCCGGGCGGAAGAAGGGATCGGTTTCCGCCGGCCCCCAGCGCGCGGTCACCGCGTCCTGCACGGCGCGGGGCAGGCCGCCGAAGAACATCTGGTATTCGTTGAAGGAGAGGGTTTCGTCCCAGGTGCGGGACGCCAGCGCCCGAAGATCGTTGGTCGGCCCGGCCAGCAGCCGCTGCACCAGGGCGTCGCCGTCGGCAGGCAGGTCGCGGACCGCGTAGCCCGCCGCCGCCATCTCGCCCAGCAGCTTGACCGTCGCCGCCGGGGTATCCAACCCGACGCCGTTCCCGATGCGCCCGTCGCGGTTGGGATAATTGGCGAGCACCAGGGCGACGCGGCGATCCTCGGGCGTCTTCCCGGCAAGCCGCGCCCAGCCGGCGGCCAGGTCGGCCACGAAATCGACCCGGTCGGCCACGGGCTCGTAGCGCACGATGTCCGTCTGGGTCGCGTCGTCGCGCCGGGCCCGGCCCTTGAACGACACGGCGCGGGTGAAGAGGCGCCCGTCCACTTCCGGCAAGGCCACGTTCATGGCGATGTCGCGGGGGCCGAGGCCGAAGGTGCCCGATTGCCAGCTTTCCAGATTGCCGCCGGAGAACACGGCCTGCAACACGGGTGCGCCCGGCTTGTCCAGCGGGCCCGGCGCGCGCCCACCGCCCAGCTTGTCCGTGCCCGGCGCAGTCACCGCGAAGCCCGTGGTATTCAGGACCACGGCGGGCGGGGCATCGGCGAAAAAGCCTTCCAGGGTCGCCGCCGAGACGGGGTCCTTCAGGCTTTTCACGTAGACCGGCAGGGCGTTGAGCCCGGCCCGGTCGAGGGAGGCGACCAAGGCGTCGACAGCATCCAGGTTCCCGGCCTGCACGAGGGCGCGGTAGAACACCAGGGCCGCCACGGGGGCCCCCGCCGTCCAATGGGCGCGCAGCGCGTCCAGATCGGGCACGGCCGCATCGGGCCAGTAGAGCCCGCAGGCGAGCAAAGGTTCCGGCTCCAGCCAATCATCGCCGCCGCCGATCAGCGACGCGGCGTAATCCAGGAACCGGCCCGCGTTGGCCGGCCCGCCCTGCACCAGGTACTGCCATAGGCGGTGCTGGGCGTCACGCGGCAGGGTCGACCAGTCGGCCAGTTCCGCATCGGGCGCGTCGTCACCGGGCAGGACGGCGAGCGGGATGCCCCGCGATGCCGCCGCCTGGGCGACCTGCTCCACCCCGTAAGGCCAATAGGCCCGCCCACCCAACAGCCGCACGACAAGCAGCCGCGCGTGGCGGATCACGGCATCGACATACAGATCGACGCTCATGTTGTGGGACAGGTGCATGACGTTGGCGAGGCGCAGGGACGGCGCGCCCACGTCCTCCGCCAGCCGCCGCGCCTGGGCGTCGGCGAGCGCCGCCAGTTCCGTATCCGCCGCTGACAGCACGACGATGTCGCCCGGCGTCTGACCCAGGTCGAGGGCCTCCGTTCCGTCGTCGACGATGCCGGGCTGGGCGGCGAGAAGATGCAAGATCAGGCTCCGCTGTTCAGGACACTGCGGTCTTTTATATAGGAGAGGCGGGGGGCGAACCTAACCCCGGAAAGGCTAGCCTTGAAGGGCGCGGGTCACGGCGGCGCGGTCGAGGCCGTTGAGGCCGATCACGACGAGGCGGGTTTCCGGTGTCTCACCATCCGCCCAGGGGCGGTCGTAATATCCATCGACACGCGATCCCACGCCCTGGATGACATGGCGGCGCGGCTTGCCCGCGACATGGACGAAGCCCTTCACGCGCAGGATGCCGTGGTCGCGGGCCGCGGCCTCGATGCGGGATTTCAGGGCGTCCGGGTCGGCCGATCCCGCGATTCGCACCTCGAAGCTGTCGAAATCGTCGTGGTCGTGGTCGTCCTCGCCCTCGTGATGGGACGGGCGGGCGTCGAGGTCGTCCTCGGCCCCGGCCTTGAGACCGAGCAGGACATTGATGTCGACCTGGCCGTGGCGGGTTTCGA
>TARA_R110000772_G_scaffold35637_4_pt1 | contig 28745 bp, 59 predicted proteins | sample TARA_R110000772 | Tara Oceans TARA_R110000772 (sample SAMEA4397948) | marine metagenome | biome: Polar Biome; feature: [SRF] surface water layer (ENVO:00010504); material: water (ENVO:00002006), including particulate matter (ENVO:01000060) such as... | depth 5 m | reverse complement strand
GTTGGTGATTTCCTTTCGGAAGGCTATTAAAATTCTTATTGGAATCATATCTGACTGCTCCTGTTTGATCCTTACCTACAAGGCGCTTGATTGATTTATCTTCTAAGGTAAGTTCCCACTTCCATTTTTTTAGGTCTAATCCCCATCCCGCAGTTCCGATCTTTTTCTGACCCGACTGCTTAACTGTGAATTCAGGCTTTGCTTTACCAGTAACGTCGCTTGCTCCTTTTAGTTGAAGAAATATTCTTGGGTAATCGTAAAGTTCACGACCTATGCCAAAGCGGAATCCCGCACGTTTGAATGAATCCGAAGCCCTGCCTTTTTCCTTTTCGGTTTGGCTTTCCGTTCCGACATCTTGCCTCCATATCCATTCGTCCTTAATTTTGATCCCAATAGAACAAAATAACTGCCCGTCTATGAGTTCGTATTTGTCTTGCCAGTATGCGCCCAACACTTGATCGAGGCGATTCATATCGGTTCTTGCGTCTTTGTAAGCAAGAAAGGTGGCGTAGCCGTTTTCACTAATGCTTTGAATTCTGAAATCTACCTGATCGACTGTTAGCGGTTTGGATAGTTCTTTTAAAATTTCTACGTGATCTTTTTGTTCCATTGTTGAAATTGATTTATTTGTTTTTTAGTTGTCGAATTCTACTTCTTTGAAATGAACAAATGCGTTCATTTTTGTAAGAAAATCTTCATCAATTATCTTCCCGTGCCAAAGATTATCGATTCTATTATAATCTTTATCACCTTTCTTTTTCCAAGAATATTTAGGATACTTTATAGCGAAATAATACATTGCATTTTTAACGCCAATCTCTCTAAGTTGTGATCGGTTCTGTTGAACCTTTAACTTGTACTCTTTCTTATTCATATCAGGGTTTTAAAATTCGAAAAATTGTTTGGTTTCAAATGATCGCTTAGTGATCTCGGAATACAAGGCAGAAAGAGCCTTTTTAAAAGCCTCTTTCTTCACGGGATTTCCCGTGTAGTCAATTACTCTCTGCCATTTGTGATAGAGTTCAATGAGTTCTGAAGCGGTTGTAGCCTGATCGTAGTCAAATTGAATATATCTGTAAATAAATGGTCTTGTTGGGAATGCTAGGTTCTTTACCATTAGTCGCTTCTCTGCTTTTATTTGCTGTAAATATACTGTATTATTATATAATTACGTACTCTAACGTAAATTATTTTTGTGTTTTTCTAAAAAAGACTGCATTTCGCTCATAATCAAAGACTTATGATGGTCTGTGACCTTGTTTCTTTTCTTATTTAGGACAAATTTAAAGAACTTTCCTGTCGGCTTGTCGTAATAAATTGAGGCTTTTGGCTTTATTGTCCGAAGGATTTTCACCTGCGTATCTCCATTCATTATTTTGTATATGGAAAACTTTAAAGGATTTGAGTGTAGGTTGATTTTCATAAACGAAAATAATCGTGAAATTCCGTCTACAACATCGTTGTTCTGATCTAGTAAAATAGAAAGCAAATCCTGATCCATTCCAGTTTCATTTGAAAGTTCTTCTAAGGTCAATGTGTTTTCGGCAATACGGGTTTTCACCTCGTCGAAAATTACAGCAAAAGGTTTTGCGGGTCTAGGCATAATCGGTGATTTTTTTAGTTCCGTTCAATGCTTTATACAGCATCAGGTATTCGTTGAGGTTCTTGCTTTTAACGAGAAATGATTTCAGAAAATCGTCCGTCGTGATAGGAGAATACCCGACTAAAAATTGGTACTCTCCGCTCGGATTGCTCATTATGAATTTCCACAACTGATAAATGTCATAGGATTTCACAATATGGTTGTTGAATTTAAAGATTAGCTTGTACATTCAATAGGTTTTGCTTTTTGGTGTTGAAGTAGTCTAGTTGCCACTTATGGTGATCTTCCAAAGATTGCTTGAATCGCTCCTGATCTCGAACCATAAAAATACAGTCGTTGCAATTGCAATCAATCTTCTGAAATTCTATCCTACTTTCTTGATCCATATTTTAAATCCTAAATTCGTCCAATAGCGATGATAGCCTTCTCTTAAATTCAGCTTCTTGGCTTAATGAAATCCAAATTAAATTTTGTCCGTTTACGTTAATTTTAGCCTCGCTAGGGTCTTGCGGTTCGGATGTAATTTTAACATCGTTGTTGTGATATATAGTCCTTGCCATTACCGTTTGAAGATTTCATATCCAACGGTGAAGTAGAACTCACGGTTCTCCCATAATGCAGGCAATGTTCCGCTAGGATCAACGTCTCTGCCCCAAATATTGTATTTGTCTTGACGGTATTTCATACCAAACCCGAATTCTGCATATAGCGGACTGTCGTTAAATAATTGATCGAACTGAATATCAAGGCTCACTCCCCAGTTTAGGGATTCTTTGATTGTGACATTTTCAGGGATCACTTCTTCGGGCAATCCATCACGCCATACCCATTCTGTTTGAACGGAAGGAGTAATTACTATATCGGTTTCCCAATTAGACAAATCAATACCTAACCAATCGATACGAATCCAACTAAATGCGTCATTGATTCTCGATGGTGATCCTAGCTTCATACCTGCCGAGAAATAATCTATGGCTTCAAAGTATTCTAGGTACGTTCCGAAACTCACTCTACCGTCGGTGAGTGTCCATCCTCCCTTAATATCAAGGGCGTTGTTGTTTCGTGGCTCACCATTTACTAGCTTACCTCCCCGAATGGCGTTGGGTACATCGAATCCGAGATAGAAATCGATTCGGGTGTTTTCTTCTTGCGCTACTGCGCCAATTGATAGCATCAAGGCTACCGCTAAAAATAGATTTTTCATAATTCGTGTTTTTTAGTTTTTAATTATTTACTCTTGGATTTCTCCAAAGATTATTATTTCAATATCCTGCCAAGTATAGCATTCTTTGTTTTTGATTTTTTTTTTCAAGGCTCGTTGCTTTATTTCACGTATAATTTTAGGTGCTTCGCCTGCGCAATCCGTCTCGCAAAAAGGCACGTTTAAGGTATCCGATTGAGAATTGGCGGTAAATACTGTAAGCATTATCAATGCTAGGAAGATTGCTTTTTTCATCTTGATTTAATTTAAAATTGTTGATACTGGTTTTTTGATCTTCGATCATTCTATTAAAATTGTTTGTTTTGATAGATTCTATTAGAAAGCTTTCGTGATCTTCGTCTGTAAGTAGGTCTTGGTGTTGTGGCTCCATTGTTTAAAATTTATGTTTTAGAAAGCACTTTTATTGAGATTTCGTCAAGAATGTTTATGCTTTCCTCACCGTAATTGTTTATAGCTTTAGCACAACCATTAATAATATTTCGCCTGTCTTTTGCTTTAATATCTTCGGAATGCTTATCTACAAACAACTTCCATTTTCTCTTAAAAATGTTTAAAAATTTCATAATCTTATTTTTAGTTAGACTTTACTTTTTCAGTTGCTTTTTCAGGCGTTGATTCTCGAAATAATAATAGATTCCGACACAAATTCCTGTAGTAGCAATTATGGTAAATGCGCCTAGTATTAGGCAAATAATTAGGATTTTCATTACAATATTTTTTCGTTAATTTCCTTGAATTTTCGGTACTTAGCCATCAATCCCATCGCATTGAACAGGTCTGACAAATTGTTCTTTCCCTTCACAAGTATTTCTGCAAGAATAAAAAATTTGTTCTGATCCTTCGTGTTCTTCAAATAGGTTTTCAGGAATGTCCTTTTGTCTATCGTCTTGGGCTTGGCAGAAATATCCATCGTTTTGATTCTTACGTCAATGTTGCTTGTGATAAAATCGAAACAAGCCGTATAGTCCTGTGTCACTAGCATTTTATTGTGCTTCTTGGAGGTTATGATGTAGTAATCCATTGTTTGCTAGTTTAAGACCAACTTCTCTTGAAATGTGATTGACTTAGCATCTTCTTCAAGTTTTCCTCCTTTAATGAAATACTGGTGGATTAAGGTGCTGATCTGCCTTGCCCCCAAAGTATTCATATCGAAATTCTGTTTTAGAACCTCTTGGATTCTATCAACAACGACCTTTCGATCCACATCTTCGTAAATTTGAAGATAGGTTTTTAGTAGCGGGCTTCTGTCTAGGATAGTGTACAGGTTATCAAGCGAAAGTTGCGCTGTGTTGAAGCATAAGCCAACTCTACCCAAGAACTCCGTCTTGATACCGAATGTTCGTAGATCATCAATTGTAATATCCTCCTGCCCGTTGAATGCCCCCGCAAAAACGAATAGGCAATTCTTTGTGGATGCGTTTACATATTTTCCGTAGTCGTGGAATACGCTTGCTGTTGGACTTTCCAGTACTTTCAGGAACTCATTTTGAACTCCATTGGTGCTTTCGTGAGCAAGATCAGAATTAGAATTTCCACTAATGAACAGCTTGTCGAATTCATCCACAAAAACCACAGTCGGTTTGCCCTCCTGTTGAAGTAGCGGTGTCAACGCTTTGCTTAATGAATTCCCGCTCGTTCCCTCTTTCGTCATAGACGCTCCATTGAGTTCTACGAATCCTAATTTCAGGTGATCGCAAATGGTTTTGATAATCAGGGTTTTCCCTGTTCCGCTACTCCCCGTCAGGAATGAGTGCGGTCTGATCTCACAGTCAGAAGTCTTGAATATTGTGAATACGTTGCCTAATTCTTTCAAGAGTTTGTCCTGACCTACTACTACTTTGTCGCTATTTAATTTCATAATCTAAAAATGTTTTAAAGTTGTGAATAAATTGTTCCTACTAAATCATCATTCATTCCTTGCGAAAAACTATAAATGATTTTACTTGCTTCTCTAAGATTTTCAATTTTAAATCTTAAAGGAGGGTCGTCTGATGAATACATCATATTGGATATTGTTAAAATTCCTTTTTTGAAAATACAAATATGTCCTTCTCCCATACCTCCTATAAATATGCTAAAGTATTCATCCCCCGAACCATCTGAATTTTCTTTTCTAACTTCCCAATTAAGCGGGATAGATTCTATCATATTAACCCCATTACTTTCCACTATATATCTATCACCCTCCATCTTAAAATGTTTTTTTGTTACTAGCTATTTTCTTGATTATTTCCACAGAATAAACCTCCTGTAGTTTTATTGGTTGTTCGTAGGAATTTGTATAGATCATACAATATCCTCCCGTTTTGAATCCCGTAAAAAGGAATGCAATATGCTCGACGTTGTTCTCGGTGGTTTTCACCTTGATCTTATAGACCTTATGCTCTTTAAGATTAAGGGTTTTCCAAATTACTTCTATTGGTACGTGCTGTATTTTCATAGTCGCTTTATTTTGGTTAAATATCTCAATGGCACTTCTCTAAAATCTGTGCCGTTTTCCATCGGTTTTTCAACTAATGCTCTTGGCTCTTGGTATTCTATTTGCGTTTTTCCGTTCTCGAATATTGGATAGTACGCAATTTTCCAAATTCCTTTATCGCCCTGCATCTTGTAGGTGTCACCAATTTTGTGATCCTTCCACTTGCTGTTCCGCAGGGCGGTATTTAGTCTAGTTGAATACATTATTCTTATTTGTCAAGCGACTTAATCATCTTTACAATTTGCCCTTTCTCTTGTTGTTCTTGAAGTTTAATTTTCTCAAAAACCTCCAAATCCATATATTCATCAATGGCTTCGTTGACTATTTCAAGCATAATTTTTGGAGGTAGTGCATCTACTTCCCAACTAACAGCACCGTATATTCGGATATAGCCCTTCGCTCTTGGGTCTGTCATTTTAGCGGGGTTGTGAGGTGGGTTGTACTCTTTTATCTGATCCATAGTAAGACCTACAGGAATAACCTCGAATAAATCTTCATATTCTATAAACATTTTTCTCTGTCCTTCCTCAAACAACTCGTATATTTTTTCTCTTTTGGAATCGCTGTTGTTCTCTGAATCTATGTCTCCTACACTTTCATATCCTTCCATTTGGCAAATGTCATATATCGTGTACTCTCCTTTGTCCCACCATTTTTGCACCCGCTCTCCCATTTGCTCGTCGAATTGCGCCCCCTTAGTGAACATCAACATAATTCTATGCTCAATATCACGTATCATATCCATTCCTGATGGATCGTGATCTCCAAAATAAAGAATCTTCACTTTTTTGCCATCAGCAATTTCCTCGATAAATCTTTCATAAGCCCCATATATGGCTGTAGATGATGTGTAGCCTTTGTTTACCACCAACCGAATTGTTTTAGGGTTGGTTGCACGTTTTAGGATGCTAGAAATTGCGTCTTTTTCAGTCCAAACCTCAATGTGATTTTTTTGCTCTCGCTGTCTGTCTAGGGAATAATAATCTACGGTTCTTGTAAGCGCCCCTTTTACATTGTGTTCAAAATATGCCTGACTAGGAATACGCCCACGATCTTCAAATACTTTCCAATCTACAAGCCCTGAATACACAACATCGTCTTTAATGGAAGATATTTTAGAATATACTTTGTCGTGATTAGGAATAATATCTCTAGCCACCAATTGATAATATAATTGTCTTAAAGTAAGAACATATCCATCTGATAAATATTCTTTTGCAATAGCAATAATATTGGATACCACATTCAGCTTGTCGCCAATCCAATGTTTGTTATCACCTGTGCTTATTTTAATTCCTCCGTCTAGTTTTCGGTTTTCAAATCGCTCTTTCATAATTTTAATTTTTATTATTGGACTTCGTTAATATGTCGGGAAAGTTGGCTTCTGCCATTTCCTCTATGGTTTCAAACATTTCACTTTCACAATTTAAGCTATCTAAGTACTCAAATGAAACTTCTTCTTTGCTCAACATAATTCTTAGTGCAATGCTTGGCAAGCTTCTTTTATCTTGATTCATTAGCCACCCTTTACAACAGCTTCCGTCGTTCTTGTGACACTTATAGGTTTTGCCGATGTAATCTTTATCAAATTCAAGTAATTTCTCAAATTCAGTCTTATCCCAAGTAGCTAATTTTGAATCTTTCCTATAAGGACAACTCCCGCAGGGTGACGTTCCTGAAAAAAATGGTTTATTTTCTCCCATTAGATTACTTATTTTGGTAATGATTAATGCAAATACCTACAGCTTCGCCAAAGGTCTTGCCTGTACCTATTTGTCCTGATCTTCTTTCAGCGTACCAAGTGTTATCAATTTTATTCGATTTCCAAATTCGATACTTGTCTGATTCAATCCTGATGGTGAAATCATTAGGAGTATTTTTTTCTGAATTGATTTTGATATTTAGTTTCATAGTTATATTATTTTAATTGTTCGACTTCGGTTACTGTTTTAAGATTCCACTTTTCGATCAACCTATTAAGCCTGTGTTCTAATGATTGAAACCCTTTACAGGTGTGAATTAACACTCCGTTAAAGTGAATCTTAAAGCCATTCTGCCACGCCTGTCTTTTGTTTTTATCTAACCAAACGGTAGCACAGCGAATATCGTCACCTTGAATACTGGTTTGAAATTCTTCGTTATCAAACTTAAAAACCTCACCGTCTTTAAGTTTCCTTTGCGTCATTAAATTTTCCATAATCTTAAATTTTTTCCTTGGATTTCGTTAATTGGTTTTTTTAATAAATTCCATCTTGCTCAATTTCGTACATTGGATATTTCCTTTTTAAAAACGATCTTGCCGTACTTTGTTCTGCCCGTCTTAGCGTTTGTCTTTTTGTATCTAGTAATATATTTCCTGTTTCATCCCATAAGTATAAACAGAATCTAAATTTTTTAGTATTTTCCATAGCCTATTGGTGTGTTTCTCCCCAAATTATTTTGCCGTTGAATATGAGTTGTTTAACGTTTTCCTGCCCGTTGGTGTAAAGGGGTGTTCCTTCGAAGGCATCAATATTCCCTTCGCTCTCCCCGCTTGTGTAAGCGACTATTCTCCCGCTTTTGATGGCATCTGCCAGTAGTGCGCCAATAGATTCTTTTGATGGCTTATGGGTGCATTGTGGGCGCTGTCCGTACTTATTTATCCATACCGAAATTGAATTTATCTCTGTGCGCCTTTCAACTGCCATTCCGTTTCTTGTAACTGCTATTAATTGCAGGTTATCAGCTTCTTCTTTTAGGTAAAAATCTTTTTCCTCTCCATTCATCGTCTTGCCGTCTTGCCAAGTCAGTCCAATGTAGTTCTCGTTATTCTCGGACTTTATAAGGAATCCCGTCTTAGGATCGTGAATGACTTTGTAATTTGCATTTTTCCAATTAACGGTTCTTCCGTTCAAAACTGCCTTCTCAATTTCCTGTAAATTCATAATTTTGTTATTTTGCTGTTAATACCTAGCAGGCGGGGATCACCTGCTAACGCATAGGGCTTAAATTCTATTTTACGTCGCCCTATCGACGGGGTGCTAATGATGCTTTTAACAGAATGTTATGTCATTTAGGATTGCCAGTTGAAACCAAACATCTGCGGTATTGGCATCCCAATTTTCTGAAACCAAATCAGAATAATGATCTACGTAGGGATCAGATTTCAAAAGTGTGTAGCCTTTTTTGAAATTTGCCTTGTTCATCTTTCCAAGTTCGTCACCTTCTTCGGCATCAAAAACCGTGAATTCTTTGCCGTCGTTCCATATTCGACTGAATAGGTATTCGCTCGTTGAACCCATTTCCTTAATCTTCTCCTGCGCCTTTTCGCCAAAGCTAATATGAACACTTGCCCAGTAAGATGATCCACCTTCATAGGCTGTTATAAATAGGTCTGTCAATCGCTGTTCGTAGGTACTTTTCTTTTTTGCTGTTGCTCCCATCGTTGTTTTTTTAAAGTTCAAATTTTTCTAGTAAAATATTATGATCTTCCACCTTTTTGCTTATTACAAATCGATATGCCCATCCCGCATCTGAATACTCATTATAAAATTGAATTCCTTTATCTGTTAAATATTTGGCTAAGTTTGCGGTTGCTTTGGCAATGTCCTTCGTAAAAAAAGCAAACATTCCAATTCCGTACAAAGTGGTGTAATAGTGATACTTTGTAACTCGGTCTGTGGTGTACTTTTTGATAACTTCGTCTCTCGTTGGATAAATAGAAATTACTTTGCCGTCTACCAATTCAAAACTCATTTGCTTCATTTCATACTTACGTATGTGTTGGTTAATGAAGGACTTGAAAAAAGTTTCAATTTTTGTTGTGGTCTTGAAGTCATAAGTTATCCCGCCTCCATCAGAACCAATTATAATTCCATATTTCTTAGATGGCTTTAACTCCCCGTTAAATTTGTCATAACTACTCCATTTGTCGTTTGGATCACGGGGTTCAAAAATTTGTACTTTTTGCCCTGTTACCTCCTGCGCTAATTTTTCAAAAGTTAATGATCTCATAAGAATCTATTTTTACTGGTTAAAAACACTATACAAGGCTCCATAGAGAAATGCTTTGCCTATGGTTTTTGCTTTTGGATAGCCAAAATCTTTTAGTTCCTCTCTAGCTTGATTTTCTGTAAAGGTTTCGGTATAGACTTGTCCGTTGTTTGTATATGATATTGTCATTTGCATAATTTCGTTGGATTTCTTTAATTGGTTGTTAATTCTAATTCGTTTATATGGCATTCGTCAAGGTGTCCGTATTCGTCCCGCCTTGTTAGGGTCTTAGTAAATTTCATTCCGACTTTAGCCCCGTCGATATTAAAGTTGGGGACAAAAATCTTAATAGGATCGTAGACTTCGGTTATTTCATTCCATCCTTTAGCACGTTGTACGCATCGAATATTTACTTTTGTCTTGCTGTTCCCTAGTGCGCTAAGTATTTGAACCTTTCCTAGTTGGCTATGTATAGCGTCTTTTCCTATTAGCTTAGATATTCTGCTCATTGTCTTTAACTTTAAAAAAATGATAATAGTCACCTGTTGAGGTTCTGAATTTGGTTTTTATAAAACCATTTGATTCGTCCGAATGTGATAAGCTACTTATAAATGAACCTAGATTAAAGGCTTCGCATATCTGCAAAAGTTCTGTTTTGATCTCAAACATAATTTATGGTTTTTTGGTTTTTATAACGTTGGATTTCCTTCTTTGGTTGTTGTTGGGGTTTGGTAACAACTCCGCACCCCTGACAACAACAAAATATATTTTTATACTTAGTTTTCTGTAATTAACAAAATTCTTTGCCCGTTGTGGTTTGATACCCAACTATGCGCACTTCCTTTTCCAATTGTGAATAAATGCACCTCTTTTGGGGCTTTATAGAATTCATCAATAGACTTACTATCTAGCGCTATTTTTATCAATTTTTGTAACTGAACCATCTTATCAAGATCAAAAATTGCTTTTTCTATTGTTACCTTCATCGCTTTGTTATTTATTTATTGTATTTTCAAAAAGGTTGTTTAAGTTTTCAGGATATTCAAGGTTAATTTTTTGAATTCTTACCCCTGTGCAATTGTATTTTTTAGTCAATAAATTTTTTGCCCAATTAGCGTCTTTTTGATCTGTGATTCTTACGCCTTCAATCCTTGTTAAAAGTATTTTTTCTTCTTCGTTGGGGTTTGTTTTTCCCCATAAAATAAATTCTTCCATAACTTTTTTCTGTTGCGTTAATTGTATTTTTTTAAAAAATCTCGCCTTCTTCGGTATATTCATTCGGGTTACAAATTATATCATCCTTTTTAGCTTCGTCTGTGTGCCTGTATTCAATTTCCTTTTCAATTGATCCCTTTAGGCTTTCAAAGCATTCACTAAAAATATCCTCTAAACTGTCTGTATCGTTGTGTTTTTCTATAAAGTTGTAAATTGGGCTTAAAATATCTTCATCATAACAAACCCCTGTTAAGTTGCAATTTCTACCAACAAAAAAGACTTTTGAGTGCCTTAATGCGTGTCTTAGTCCTGCGGGGTGTTCTTTGCTTTTCTTTATTTTTGATCCATCACGAAACGTACTCACCAATTTACCGTAATATTTTCCCTGAAATAAGACGGTGTAAAAATTATTCAGTAAATAAGTACGAAGGCGTAAACCTGTTAATTCTTCGCTGTTTTCATTTCGTTGGTTTCCATAATCTAGCCAACTATTTGAACCTGTAGAAATATTGAATTCTTCACAAAATTTGTCTACAGTATTTTTGGCATCTTGGTAAATATAGTCGGTGTAAACCTCTACTTTGTTAATGGCGTTTTGTTGCGCCTGTTCGCTTAGTTCGTCAAAAGTAAATACGTTAATTATTTCGGTTCTCATAATGTTGTTATTTTGTTGTTAATAGTTGCCCGTTGCGCTCTCGCTTCGCTTGTGGTCGTTAACCGTTTCGGGCTGTTGGTTTATTTTGTTAAATGGTAATTTTTAATTAGTTCGCTTTTGGTTTGCGTTGGTATTCCGAAAATTTTAAAAAATTCGTTTATATGTCTACCCGTTGTGGGTGAATAGTAGCCGTAAACCTGCATTTCTCTTGTCTTTGTGTCGAATTCAGCTACTTTAGTATTATAAGAAAATAGCGTATTTTTAGTGTCGCTTACGTGGTTCTTAGCTTTTGCGCCTGTGTTTGGGATGTCAAAAATTTGAGTTTTCATAATTTTATCGGGTGTATATTTTTACTCCTTTTAGTTCAAATGTTATGCCGTTTGGCAGGTTATTAAAGTCGGTTTCGTTCAAGCTTTCGCAAAATTTATCAAATTCTTTTTCGGTTAATTTATTTTTGTAGTCTAGCCAATTGAAGGTTAGTTTGTTTGTGTGGTCATAGTATATCACATTATCAATAGATAAATTGATATATTTCCCTACGTGTATTTTAACACGCTTTTTCAATAAAAAAAGCATCAAATTTAATTCTGTTTGGATTTTATTAATTTTTTTTTGCGCTTCCTTTTCTAAATTAGAAACAATTTTTTCCCTTTTGGCTTTCGCTTCGGCTTCGGTTCTTTCTTTCTTTGCTTCAATCGAATAGAACCCGCTTTTTTTCTTTTCTTCGTGGTCTTGTCTCTCGTTTTCTGTCGGTTGTTTATACTGGCTTTTTCCGTCTATTAATAATGTGCTATTTGTTAGCTTTTCAAGCTTTAAAATAGCCCTATTCGCTTGTTCTTGCCATTGCTTTAAAACCCCTAAGTCGTTTAAAAGTAACGTATATTCAAGTTGGTTCTCGGCTTTTAGTAGGCTTTCGTATTGGTCGCCTGTTACCCTATAGTACTCGCAAAAACATTCTTTTTGCGTTTTCCCTTCTAGCCTATCAAAGCCCGTTTTAATATGATACATTCCGTTTGCAACTGCGTGCATTGGTACGCCTGTATAGTCGCATAAATGCAAATCGATAAATATTTTGAATTCTGAAAAATATTTTAGAATGTGTTCATGGATACACCCGCCCGTAACGTGGTATCTGTCGGCTTTGTTGCTTGTTTGGTTGCTGTAGATGTCGCCAGTAATTGCGAAATCTTGGTGTCCGTTTTTGCATTGGTCATTAAGTCGAATTTTTACGTAAATTGTTGAGGGCTTCCCGTCAAAAATGATCTTCTTGGATACGTTGAAATTTAAGGCGTTTGTTTTCATAATGTTGTTATTTTGTTGTTACCTACGGGCGTAAACCCGTAACGCACTAAGCCTGAAACCTATTTTAATTCGCTTAGTCGAATTTCAGATATTGCTTGTATTCCTTTCCGCTTTTCTTACTGGTTCGTATAATGAAATACCCTCCTTTTGATCCCTGAAAAACTTTGTATGTTTTTCCTTTAATAGTGTGCGTGTATTGGGTTTCCTTCGGGGCTGTTTTGGTGCGTCCTGTTGAGGTTTTTACTATCTCATTGCCTTCAATTTTGTACTTTGGCGTTTCCTGTGCTGTTGCGCTGTATGCCATTCCTAGCAGGATCGCAATAATAAAAAATAATCGAATTTTGTTGGCTGTTTTCATAATGGTTATATTTTAAAGTTAAATTAATTCCTGTTATTTCTGTTGGATTGTTCGTCCTGCGTTTCTTGTCTTGTGCGCCCCTTTATAGATCGCAATTAGTAAGACTATCAGATATATTGATATTGATATAAATATTGGGTTTAAGAGTATATTTTTCATAATTTCTAAGGGTGTTAATTATACGTATTTTTTAAGGTGTTTGTTTTCGCTCTCGCTTTCGTTAAACAATTGTAGAAATGCGTCTTTATCACAAAATACATTCCCGTTGTCAGTCGCTTTGCGTTCTTTTTTCTCGCTGTAGTGTTTCGCCTTTATTGTGGCGTAACCTCCTGCGTTAAAAATATGCGCTTCGAATAAGATATAGTCTTTTGCGCTGTCCATCGCTTTCTTGATCTCTTTCTTGTTTAGGCTGTCAAAAAATTCCTTTAAACTGTTGGCTGTTATCATAATGTTGTTATTTTGTAGTTGTTATTGCATTTTTTTTAGTTGAAAAAAATTCAGCTTCTTGCGTAATTGTATCAACGACGACCCAATTGTATCTTTTTGGTTGCCTTCCGTTGTCACCCATTGCAAAACTTTCTAAGTATCGCCCGTTATGGTGTGTTCCTTTGCCGTCTCGGTTGTCAATTAATTTTCTCATTTGTTTATAGTTTCCATTCATTTATATCGATCCTCTTAACCTGAATAAATAAACCTTTTTCATATTCACGGCTAAAAACAATTTTACCCGTAACAGGGTATGACGTTACGCCTTTTTGTTTCAGGCTGTAGTTATCCTCTAGCCAATTCAAATAAGCCTTTGCCTTTGCCAATGTCGAAAAATATTGTTCACAGTCTAAACGTCCCGATGTTACTTTATATATTGTTTTCATAATTAAAGGGCTTTGTATAAGTTATTAATAGTATTCAGTTCGTTTTTGGTTTCTCTTACCTGTAGGGCTGTTACTTTTATCCCGTGTAAATATCCACCTCTTGAATATGCTTTCTTTTGATCTTCAAGAAATTCTATAGCCATTTTTTTTGATCGTGTTAAAAAAGCTTTTTTTGATGATGCTGTTTTATACGTCTGTAGTTCTTCGTTGTAAAATTCTGTGTTTGTCATAATCTAATTATTTGATATATGTAAATATACTGCATACAATTAGATTTTCAACTATAAATACGCTTTTTCTTAGTTATTTTATACCATTAGAAACCTAGTAACAATAGGGCTTAACAGGGTATTGATAAACTTTAACAGTTTTATTTTATGTTGAGGTGCTATATATCACTACTAAAAAAGCTAATAACGACAAAATACACCAACAAATAAAAACCCTCTTATATTTACCAGTACAACAGGACCAACAGCAAACCCGCCACACAAATAAATATTCAGAAATTAACCCTACCTATTTACAGAATAAACAACTAAGAAATAAATTACTATTCTATTCACCAATTACTAATAAGAGATTAATAAAACTTTTATACTGGTCTTAGGTTAAAGGAGTAAGTGTACACTTTTACTGCATTAATGTATACTTTTACTTAGTTTCCTCTCCTTTACGTTCCGTTAAATGGGTAACTGTAGTAGTTTATTCTGAATACGCTACGCATTCGGCACAATAGCACAAGGAAACCATACTATCAGGATCAATTGTCCCTACATTCGGTACACTCTACAAAAAAGTATTTGTCCTTCATAACCTCAACAGCCAATTAGGTGAATCAACTTGCACCCATAAACCACAGAACAAAAACGCTAAACTATTGAGAACCGAAAACGAAAAAAGAAGCCCACCCCTTTTTGAGAATTGACTTTCCCTTTGGAGAAATTGCATTCATTCTGCCCTACTAAGCCCTAGAGCATATCATTTTACAACTTTTGGGTTTCGTGTGGCATTCGTTTAGCGTGTGTATTGAGATAGTTCCTTAGAGGCTCTTATATGGGTTTTACTGAATATGGGTTTCTTTGTAAGGTTCTTAACTACTACGTAGTAATATAGATTATGGTGTTTTGTGTGTTAAGTTTTTGTGTTTCAGTATTTTAGGTATAAAATTTACTGACAGCAGGATACACTTTATTGCAAAAAGTGTCGTGTGGTGTCAGTTTTTAACTTATATTTGGTCTATGGAAAATGGATGGCTATTTTTTTTGGTATGTGGAATTCTCGCATACGGTTTATTGGTAAACTGGAAATCAATCACTTCTTATTTTGGAAAGTACCGAAAGCCGAAAAAATCGAAATCGACGGCAAAGCCGTTTGTTGGTTTTGGTGGGTCGGGATCATTGGGGATAATTGCGGGTATGCGTGCTATGGAAACTGTAGATAAGTCATTCCGAGAACTACGGGAGGCTGAAAATAAGATTCGAGATTATCAGAAGCAGGAAATCAAAAACCCCTTTGAAGATGTTCAGTAGTTGGTTTCAAAAGTTCCTGAATTGGATCAGACCTAAAAGCCCGTGTTGTGGCGAAGCTATGACGAGCGTACTTGAAATGGATATTGATACATTACTGTATGAATGCCCAAAATGCAAGACAGAATGGATATAGACGACATGAATTTAAAGGAAAAAATTATTTGCTGTCACGGTAATTTAACAGGAAAATCTACCTCTATAGTTTTAGGATGTGGGTATCATTATGTTTTAAGGGTTTGGGCAGATTCAGGATTAAAGAATATTAGGAAAAATGAACACAGAAGTTATAGTGGTTATTACTCTTAACCCAAAATTAGTTTAATTATGGCTTGGCACGACGAAATTAAAGAACTGACATTTGAACCATACCCCTGTCCTAGAGGTTGTGGTGTGATGATAGAACGCGGATTAATGAGCGCTGTAAACCACGACAACAAATGTGTGGGGGATAGTTTCTCTAAACCTCACAATCTATCTACTAAGGACGGGAGTAAGTTGTTTTTTGAAGATTTAGAAAAATGGTGGAATAGCGTCAGCGACGATCGACAAAAATTTATTAAAAAGAGAGAAGAAACTATCAATGGTAATTTGAGCCACCTTCATAAGAAAAGCATTGAGTTCAAAGAGGACATTCCTTTAGATTTATTATGTGTGGTGTCCTTTCAGTATCCACTAATAGTAGGGTCTGAATTTATAGAGAGACATAAAAAATGGGTTAACGATTGAAATTATGGCAAGAGTATCATCAGGTAAATATGGCGGTTGCGAAGTTTTTCATCATAGCATTTCAAGTTCTGTTGAAATAACAATGACTTACGAAGAAGAAGTCAAGCAGGGCGTGGTCGAAAAAGTGAGAAAGAGGCTGAATTTAGATTACGGACAGATTCGAGACTTGCAAATGGCGCTAGAAATTGCTAAAAGCGGAAATCTTGATTGGCTATTAGATAAATAGTATTTGTAGGAATCAGTTTTTATCTCACCGATGGACAACCGAGACTAAACCCTCGTAAATAAAGGAAAGTAGAAATTTAAAATTTGTAGGATATGTATTGTACTTATTGTAGTGGGCGTGGGTGTCGAGTTTGTAAGCAAACAGGCGTGATGAATTTTCAACCGAAAGCAGAAGGCGCAGGCGAATCTATTCTAAATGAAGAAAACAGTATAAGGATTGAAGTTCCAAAGGAAAGAGTAGTAAACGATATGGGCGATTTTGTCATTGATGGCGAATTGTCAATTAAGGAACTGTACGAACTGGCAAAAAAAGAGGGGTTTGAGGATCGAACTTTATTCTTCTCTGTAAAAAACAAAGAAACTGGACAGCATTTCAGCACCCACAATGTCGTTAGTTTTGGCAAAGGATGGAGTAAAGGTACTGCAATAATGAACCTGACTTGGAAAGAGTTGAAGGAAATGGATGCCTGTGTGGATTCACCTAGTATTGCAGAAAAACCGAAAGTATGAGCGATGTAAAAGGGATCGGAAAACGAGCAGGATTTTCGGTTGAAAACGAAATGCAGGCTAGTAGGGAAATTGAAAAGGAAAAGGAAAAAACCGCCTCTCCTAGATTGCGTCAAGGTAGCAATCTTATGCCTAAGAAGAAAAAACGAAAAAAACGAAAATAATGGATTTTTATTATGATGCGGTTTTAGGTTTGGCGTATTTTTTTCAACCAAACATCCTGATACTTAATGTGTCTGAAATTCCTCAACACAAAAAATATGAGGCAGGAGAACTCCTTGATATGTTTTATGCGAAAGGAGTGATTATTAAAAACGCTTCCGATGAAGATCAGGTCGAAGTTGGTTTAAGAACTCCAATTTCATCCAACCTTTTCTCCTGTGATTACCCGATTGAATACGCCACAAAAGCGGTTTATGACGGAACTAATTCTTATAACGTGTTAATAAACGACGAAATAGGGCAATGGCAAGAACACAAAGAATATTGGGAAATATAAACATTAACGGTTTCAGGAGATAGAAGTAATGGGCTTTCTCTCAAACCAAACAACTTGAATTATGGAATTATTTTTACAAGACGAGCAATATGCGTCTTACATTAGACAGGGAATCAATATTTTAGACAAACGTGGATTTGTCAGGCGAGATTCGTACCTAGAAATTATAGGTGACGATCGACGAGTTGTCAAGACATTTTTCGTTCGGAAATATTGGCTCTCTCTTTATAAGAAAAAACAAGTTCAACAAATTATAACTGACAATTCAAAATATATGGTTATATCAAATCAGGACATTGACATCATCTACGATGCCGACGTTTCCACATTCTCCTTTATAATTAAATGGGAGTGGAAAAAACAACCATTTTACGACAAATATCATTGCACAACTGAACACGTTAAATCTAAAAATTTTGATCTTGCAATGGCAAAAGCCCTACTTCGTGGGGCTAAGAGGCTTTTTAAACATCAACAGAACCCATTAGTAAATTAAAAAGATATGATAAATGACTTTTTTGACTGGCTCAAAGGAAGGGATTTAGGATCGGATCATATAGGCTGTAATATTCTTGTTTCTTTTCTACGATACCTATTCATAGGTTCCATTTTGATAATTTCTGCGGTGCTATTCCTTTGGCAACTATTCAAATGAAATGGCTAAAAACCTTGATCTGCTTGCGCCTTACGTTGACGAATATTACAAAAACATAATTCGCAACTCAAACCTCAACGGGGTCAGCTTTTCGTACTATAAAAGCCTGCGTGGATATTTTAAGCATTCTACAATGCTAACTAGCATCAAGGAGAAAGAATTCGGAGTGGTTGATTACCGTGTATGGGAACGTATTTTAACGAAAATAAAGAGTGGTAGAATTCCCGCTCAAAGTGGAGGATTATTTTTCAGGTTTAGCGATTATTCTGATTTGTGTGTCGAACGGTCTTGGTATCGATGTCGGGTGAAGTTAATTAGTCTCGAATTATTGATTCCTACTCCATTTAAAGACTACTACATTTTAAATCCTGCTTTTATTATAAAACTTTACAATCCTAAAGCGAAAAAAGAAGAAAAATAAAAATGTTTTTGACTTAGTTAGTCTTTTTCTTTTTTTTCCTGACACCTGTTTGTCTTATAGCGCCTTTCGCTTCTCTATCCTTCATTCTTTGAGTTGTCTTTTCGTGTCCACCTCGTAAACCGCCAATGGGTAATTTTTTCGGTGTCTTTTTTCTTGAAGGGGTTTGTCTTTTCTTCTTACCTTTTTTCGGGTCGGTTGCCATAATATCTTTGTTTTATAGTGCTAATATACTTAAATTATTTTCAATAAAAAACCCCCTATCTTTCAAGGAGGTTCTTCGTGGATAAAGTGGCTATACGATCCTTTTGCAAGGAAGTACGAATATACAGCTTTATTCTTGATCCTGTGGTATTTTAGTGAAATCTAAATAATACTCACGATTAGGTTGAAAGAATTTTGAAGCAGGAACATTTTTGGAAATAGTTATTTGAAGATTCCCGCTAGGGGTTGCTTCTGAAAAACTTTTATTTTCCTCGTTTACACTTCCATCTTTATTTGCGTAAACAGCCGTTAAATAAGCCGTTCCGTCATAATCGTATCCTTCGGGTGCTTTCTCTATATGACTACACTCGAACTTTGCTCTTATTGTTCGCATTTCGATAAAATTTTTGGATTGTGTCAGGTTTCACGCTCGACAATGTAAATATACAAAAAAAACCCGTAAGCCATATATAACTTACGAGTTTTGGACATTAGCGACTAGGAGATCAAGTTAGTAAAGAACGGTAATTCAACAGTTCTCGCTTAGTGACACCCAAAGATACAAAAAAACCGCAATACGAATCAACGCTTACGATTTTAATGATTAACAACCTGACCAAAATAGGATTATGAAACTATTCTTATCAGATATAAATGTAGGAAAAATTATTCAATAAGCAGACTAGCTTTCCGAATATTTCCACCAATATCTAAAATTTGTTCTCCCATAGCCTCTGCTAGATGAAAGAACGAATCAACCAAACTTCTTTCTGTGACACGCTGTTTATCAGGACTATCTTTGGGTTCGGCTTTAAGGTTGCCGTGCGTCCTTGCTAATTTGTCGTTTAAAACTTTGGACGAATTTTGCAAATCTTGTAGTTGATCTGATCTCTCTTGAAGGAACTGTAGCGCTCCTGATAAAGTTTTTCGTTCCTCGTTGGCTTTTGCATTCTCTAATTCCATTATTTCTGTTTTTTATGAGTGGATAATTTATTAAATAATTCTAGTGGTGTGCATCCTTCATATCGGGATACAGTATTTATAATCTGTGCCTGATTGCACTCTTTTCCGAGATTGTATTCCCAAGAAACCCACTCAAAGAATCCCATTATTTCAATGTCTTTCCAAGAGTAATTTTCTGATTCGATCCCGCCTTCGATAGCCCAAACGAAAAGTCCTGATTTATCAACGAATTTCTCACCGCCTTCATTGTCGATCCAAACCTTGACATCCTCCCAACTTGTGAGTTCTACGATGTAAACGTTATCTCCATATCGATCTACAGGCTTCGATTTCTGACAAGCGCCAAATTCATTAATAAATTCCTGATTAACAAAGAAGTATTCCATAATCATAGGTATTCTTTAAATGCTTTTTGAAAATATTCTTCTCCAAAGGCTTCTACAGGGAGGTATCCAGTTGGATCAGCTTTTCCGTTTGCGTCAAAATAATTCTTCCCTATTTTAGTTATTATGTGATATGAATTGTAATAAGGCTTTCCACCGAAGGTATTTAGAAGTAGTTTGTGAAACCACAGACAACTTCCTGAAAATTTAGGCGCTTCTCCAAATATCTTATAAATAGTCGTGGTGAAGTTTATAATTTCAGCGTCAACCTGTGGTTGTGTTTTTCCTTTGTAGAAATATTCCATTATTTCTTATCGGTAAATCACCGTCACTAACTTGCAGATGTCTTTAACCTCTTTGTTAACAAGGGTTTCAAATGCAGTCTCGATAAGGTCTGCGCCATCTACACTTTCTAAGTAGCAAACAATCCTGCTATTATCAACTTCAAGAATAACAAACACTTCAATTTCCACAGCATCTTCTCCTTCAATTAATGGAAGAACAAGAGTAAATTCTTTCGGAATATTACTCGTCACGGTTTGCTTAAAATTAATCCCGTGATTGCCTCTGTCGTCTTTTTCTTCGTCCATTTGTCTCTGAACTGTAGCCTCCACATTTGAAAGGGCTGTGAGTAATGCAGACCATTCGGCAACTGACTTGAATATTGATCTTCTTAGTCTAAGTTTTTGAACTAATGCTAAAGGCGTAAGCCCATTTTTATAAGTGTTGATACCTAGTTCTACAAACTTTTTTCCTTTTTCGATTTGACCTGTTACGGTGTATTTTTCATCAACTGTATGCTCGTTGATTACCATTTTGATTTCACCATCGGTTCTTGAAACAATAGCGTGTGCTGTTTTGGCGTAGAACTCACTCTTTCTTTGGTCTAAGAATAATCTTGGAGCGGTGATAGTTCCTGAAATATTAACAGGCTGATCGTTGTGTTGTTCGGGGGCTTTCCCGTCCAACCACATTACGTATTTAAGACCTCCCTCGCCTGACGACATTTCTATAATGTCTTTTTTGGCTTCTTTTTTAGAGATTTTTTTTGCTTTTGTAAAATCGTTTTCGCTTTCCATTACTTATGATTGTTAATTATTAAAAAAATACTTACAAGGGCAGGCAGTTACGCACCTTTTAATCGACATCTGCTTCCAAGACACCAAACCCTTAAATTATATTGAAAAATTAATTTTATTACGATATTTTTCGGACACCTTCTGATTCCGTAATGGAATGTTGTCTCTCTTTTGGCGCTAGAGGGCGCACTTCTACGCAAATAGCGTCGCTGTCAAAAGAATACATAAGACCTTCTTCTTGTTCGGCAACTAAGTAAAGAAGCCCTACTTTTCGGACGCTCTTATGCTTGATTGTTTCGAGAAGTTCTTTGAACTGTGCTTTTGGTTCTTTTAACTGGTCGTTGAATTCTGACGTTGCTAGTTTTTTAGCTTCTTCGATCTTAGCGATGTCTAAAGCTGTGTCAGACAGGTGTGATTTTGCGATTCCAATTTCATCATTCGTAAGGGCTTTGGTGTAATCCCCTTCTTCTATCTTAGAAGCTACTTGTTGTAGATTGGCGATTAGATCGCTTGGCTTCAAGTCTGCAAATGCAGGATCGAAAATTTGACCGAATTTAAACTGTGATTTTCCCATTTTGTTTCTATTTTTTTCAGATTATTAATATTCAAATATATAGCTTTATAACATATTTACAAACTTATTATCTTAAAAACTTTCACACCGTCTGTAAAGTGGTTTTCAAATTCCTCCCAACACTTAGGGCAATCACCATCGCCTAGAATGTGTACGAGAATTGCTTTTGGAACTCCCGACTTATGGTACAGGTATTGGGGTTCTTCTCCTTCCTGATTTCCAATCAATTCTTTCTTAGGCATACTCACAGAATTCAAGAGCATATATTTTGAGTTCCAAATTGATTCGGTTTCTCATTTCTATACGCTCGGATTTTGTATAAATTTTATCGGCATCTGTCAAGGACTTTAAGACTACTCTCGCCTTTTCTGTTAATTCACGATATTCAACATTGTTAAATGTTAGTGATGGGGTTCTTCGTAGTTCGCTAATGAAATCCATATATGACTGCCCATACTCGTTAACTAATCCTTCCCGCAATAATCCATCATCGTTTTGATTTCTGTTTGATTGGGAGCATTGGCGATGTATATTGTGGAGATTGTATTTTATAGTGCTATTTCCACCCCTAGCGTAAACGTGTCCTGCGTGCATCTGCCCTCTGTATTTTCTAGCTAGACAGGTAAGACCTTTATCTATTGTTCGGACAATTTTATTGATTTCGGTTTGAAGTTTTTTACTCCAATCTTGGTTCAATGATCTTGCTTCGGTGTTTTTCTTCCGCTCCTGTGTGGCTACAGTCTTTTTTGCTTTCGGAATAATCTTGCCAGTTAAAAATTCATCAGCCTTGTCGGTTTGAAGCCAAGCCTTCCAACATCCACACTTTTTACCTATGCCAAATTGACGATCCTGTATCGGGGTCATTATTCCGCACCCAATACCAAAGGTGTATTTGTGAGTTCCCTTACATTTTTTTTCTTGAAGCATTAACTAGACTTTACAACTTTAGGACAATTGGCACATTGCCAAGTTCTTTTGAATAAGTGTTTGTATTTATGGTTTTTACACATTAGAATATTTCCATTTCAACTGCTTGCTGTTCTGTGGGAGTGAGAATGTTGTGCGGATTTTCAGGAGGTTTTATTTCTCCATTTTCTATCCAAACATCCTTGTAGTCTCCATTATTGTAAACTCGGTAAAGTCTGTTTTTGCTAATCGTCGCTATCCGCATCTACCCTTCCTTTTCTGAATCCTTTATTGTATCCACCATTATAGGTGTTTGCATCGACTTCGGGAACAGGGCAAGGTGGCGTAGGAGAGCATACGGTAAGCTGTCCCTTAACGTCTTTCCATCCTTCGCAGTATCCAACGTCGAATCCGTCGCAAAAGTCGCTTAAATCCAATTTTGGAGAAAAACTACTGAACAGGGCGAGTATCGCTAGTATTAAGATTGCTTTTTTCATATCAATAACGAGTTAAATATTTCCTATCAATTCTCAACTTAAATGAAGTAGTGTGGACAATACATTCATCTTCTTGAATAATCGACACGATGCCCTGTGTTAATCTAAATGGCTTCGGAAGCCCTTTATTGCTTATCCATAAACATCCGTCGTCAACATACATCATAGCATCTTCTGAAATATGAACCCTATCTTCAATTCTCAACTCTCCTTCTTTTCTTTTAGGAAGTTTTAGTTCGTTGGGGGGTGGAGTAAGAATATCCCAATCAGACATTACTAAGGTCGTGTCACCATCACTATACATCGAAAAATTTCCATTAGGGTTAGGAACAAATTTAGGATTCTCCTTCTTTTCAGAATCGCCCCAAACTATATCTCCTTTTATTGGCTTTCCCATAACTAGAACGGTAAATCGTCGTGATCTTCTTCGTTCATATCGCTTGCAGGTTCAAAAGTCTCTGCGGGTTGCGATTGTGCTTCTTGTGGCGCTTGAACAGGAGCGCTTCCAGTTGGCTCTATTCTCCATCCTTGCGCTGAAAGGAAGTTTTGGACTGTTCCATCAGCTTTATTCCATTCATTTCCTCGTAGATTTATACTAATCTTTACGTCTTGACCCACTTGATAGGGATCTAAGAGATTAGATTTATCTTGAACAAACTCTACAGGAATGTGTTGAGGGTATTGTTCGTCAGTAGTTATGACGATAATTCTTTTTCGGAAACCTTTTTCTCCAAAAGTGTTAGTGTCTCCAATTGTTTTAATCTTTCCGCTAATATCCATTTTCTGTTTTGATTTTTAAATAAGTATGTAATATTACAACATTTTATATAACTCTGCAATATAAATGATTATTTATGCTGTTCCATAAATTACAAAGTCATTGCCAACAAGCGTTTCATCAATTATAATTTCAAGAGAGTATCCCGATATGTTTAAATTTATTAAATCGTCAGCAGGTGAGATTCCTATTTCTAGTTTTATAACTTCTTTTTGCGCACTATTTATTTTCAATTTATAATTTAGATTTGAATGCTTGTATTTTTGACTAAAAAACAATTTAATTATTGTTAGTTCAGGAGTAAGGTCAGCAGGGGGTGGCGGGTTAATAATATCATTTGAAACTCCTTCTGAAATCAGGGTTATATCTTCATCTGAAATAGCAGGCGCTTGGATCAGCCCTCCCGAATTACTTGGAACAACGGAAACGCCTGTTGAAATTAATACATCAACAAAATTAGTGTTAGAGCCTAATAAATCACACCTTGTTGCTACTCCTGTGATTTGAATGGTATAGCCATTAATAATGTCGTCAAATCCTGCGTAATCTGCCCCTGCAAAATCAATCTTTTTATTTGTGTGATCTAATATGTCTAATGCCCAAAGCCCTTCGTCGGGTTGCCATTCTAGCCTCCTAATCTCATTCATAAAATCACCCATAGCTAAAGAATACCTAGTACCACCGATCAATGTTAAATCGGTGGTAGGTATGGTGATAATTTTAGTGATCCAATCAACTGAATATGACATTATTTATTTACTGTTTAGCTTTCAGCCTCCATAGTACCTGTGAAGTTAAATCCTGCCGAACCGATAGTACCCGAAATAGGAATTACTTTATCAACTCCCGAAGCGTCTCCGTGTCTGATCCAACCTCTTACTGCAATGTCGCTAGTGTAAATTAAAGTATTGGAAATAGATTTAGTAGTTCCACCGCCCGTCATTGATTCATAGAATATTGCGTGGAAACCTGCGTCACTAGCTGTAATTGCATCAGTAGTAACCGTTCCTACAAGATTGAAAGTATCTGTTCCGCTATCCCAACTAGAATACTCATAAAATTTATAAGTAGTAGTTCCTGTTTTCAAAACACCAAACCATCCCGCTTGCGGTGTGTCAGGGGATATTGTTTCATTAACTCTTATTTCAGCCGAAGTTACAATTTCACCAACACAAGTATAAACCGTGTAATCAGGTGCGTTTAAGACTGCATCTTTAGGAGCAAGGAAAACGTGCAAATCATCTGCTAAGTTAAGAGCCTCAATAGTTCCTGATACTGTAACGTTATTTGGAGGTGTTACTATATTTCCATCTAAATCTTTAAATGAATCCACACTTCCTACTTCTGTTGAAAGGAAGCCAATACCCAAAGCACCAATCCAAGCACCTGTAAACTGCGCAAGGTGATTAGGAGAAGTTGCCATTTTAGTTACTGTCACGGCTACTGTTGCTGTAGCGCCACCTAGCCCTGTAATAACATCATTATCTACAGGAGGAACACCTGCTCCTAAATGCAGAATATAACGTAAAGTTCCAGTTCCAGTTAGATCATCTACCCCAACCATATTACCATTACCAGTTACCCAATCACAGGTTTCATTTTGAATGTGAGTTCCTGTTCCTGCGTCAATAACACAATCATAAAGCCTTCCTGTCCACAAATCACCATCTACTCCATATAGGGTGTTAGTGGTTCCGTCTACAAGAATTGCTTTTACAAATTCATATAGCGCTTTTTTAGTAGTTTCTGTGTCATAAGACCAATTACCCAAGTATGGTTTGTTTCCTGCGCCATCTATGTTAAGCAAATTATACCCTTCTGATTTTGTGATAGAATAAGCCTCAACCGTAGCTTGAAGTGTTGTGTTTTGAGGGTCATTATCTGTTGAAATAGATGCTACCGATTCCCCAAGTCCTAATGTGGTTTCCCATATTGCATAGGTTTCTAACCAAGTACTAGCTTTCACTACTACCCTTAGTCCGTCAATATCAGCGCCACCACTACGCCCTTTAACCATAACACGTATTTGAGTGTTACTATCGGTTTGGTTTTTCCCCGTACCCCAATGAGAAGTTAATTCTATTTCATTTTGAATAATTTTCAAAGGTACTGGCGTTGTACTCGAACCCAATACTTGCAGTCCGTAATAAATATCATCGCCATTATTCTGACTTACCGAACCTCCAAAGTGAGATTGCATTACCGTATCGGTAACGGTATAGTTTACAGAAAAATCCGTTGTATGATCGTTAAGCGTCACAATTTTACCAAGCGCTTCCTCTTTAGAGGGATTAGGTTTTGATAAATTGATTTCATCATCACCTGATATAATAAAATCCCAAGCTAGTTTTTGTAGCGCCCTGTTAATCCATTTAACGTGAAACGTATCTGTTCCTGATACGAAAGTTATTGCGCCCGAAGAAGCAACTTTAAATTGCGCCAACCAAGCTGTAATTGCTGTGGAACTATTTGCTCCTGTGTCATAAACTGCCATTGTTTTTTACTTTAATTTTTAATTATTAAACTATTGGTTCTAATCTAATTATTGCGCTGAACCCTGCGCTTGTTGTTACTCCGCTAAAATCTTTTGGATGATAATCTGTTCCTGACAAACTCATTTCTCTAGCCCATCCAATTAAGCTAACTCCCGCCACTTCATTTACTGTAGTCGAAGCAACTCCCGATCCATTTACCGCCTGATTCATTAATTCTGATTTGTCTGAATCTTTTAGTATTATCACTCTAGGATTGGTTGCTATAACTAATCCTGTACTATCATCTACTACTGTAATAGATAAAGTGATTGAAGCGTCATAAGTAATTGTGAACGACCCTTCATCTGTTATTGGGTTTGATGTCCCTGCTTTATTTACCGTAATATTTGCTCCCGAAGTATTTAATCCGTCAAATGTATTCCCCGAAAATAATAAATTAGTATAGGAATATGGTGTTCCTGCGGAAGAAGGGTGTTCTATTCCTGCCCCTAATGTGTTTGCGATAAAAGAACAATCTTCTATGTCAATATTTTCATTCCAAAGTAAAGCAGAATTTATGTCAACAGTTTCAGCAAATGTGCAATTTCTTATTAAAGGAGCGCCTACAGGATCAAATTGAGAACAAGCTATAAAGGAACAAGATAAGAATTTATGGTCTGCATCATTGCCTGATACAAAAGACCCCGAAATAGATTGAAATTTTGTTCCTAACAATTCTGTAACTGAACCTGCATTATTACCTCCATAAAAATTCATGTGTACTTCTTCATTAGCACCTCCTATAAAAGTAGAACCTGACCTCCCTTCTTCTGTCCCTACAATAACTCCATCAGTAAAAGTGGTTTTCCAAGTAGCATTATCTTCAACATCTAAACCAAACCCCGTTGCAATTAAAGAAGTTGCCCACGCACTACTTATATAATATTCACTTACTCCATATTGTATAATTCTTCCACTATCTACAAAAGAAGTATCTGCTGTTTGAGCAGTATCCCCAATGTAAAAGTCTCCATAAGCATAGTAGATACCTTCTCTTTCTTGTGCCATTCCCCACGCTCTATTGGTTAAATCGACACAATAATCTACAACCTCTTTCCAACCAGTAGTTGAAGTTCCTGTAATTCTTAATCCACTTCCTACCGCTATTTGACTAACAAAGAAGTTATCCCCTTTCGCAGTACCAGTTGTTTGACCTTTAATTCCAATATAAGTAATTGTAGAAGCGCTATAGGTTCCTGTATCGGCAATGCTTCCTGTTAGATTAGGATCAATTACAAAACATTTCCATCTACCATCCCAACCATTACTATCATCATTTCCTGCAATAGTATATGTTCTATAATTTGATGTATCTGTGCCTATTCGGATTCCCAAACCAACATTCGCTAATGTTTCAGTTAATCCAAGTGTAGGACAATGAACCCAAATATAAATGAATTGACCTGAATATGTAGTACTAAAATTAATCGCAGAAGTATGTTGATAATAAAGCCAACCATTCTTGCCACTTCCCGAAAGAGCCATAGCGATACTTGCGCTACCGTAATAAAATGTATCTGTAGTTACTCCATTAGAGACACCACCTGAACCCGTAAAGCCCCAACTACCACTTGAAGCAGTATCAGTTGTGGCGTTGTCAGCATTCGCTATAACACCAAGTCCTTCTATTCCAATAGTTAAAGCCATTAAATTTTTTATAATTTATTAGTCTCGATAAAAATACAATAAATAAGAGATTCGGTTTGATAAAACCAGTAATCGGTTAAGAATTTGGAGTAGATAGGATTTTAACTGTCGGGCTGTTGGCGTAAAACAGGCAAATACCTCACGTTATTTATAAGTTTCGGGGTTACTACATCATAGCTTTCGCCATCGAATGACTGTCCTGTTCCTCTGACCCTTCCTAACTACGTCTTTTTAACTCCTGTTTTCTCAACCTTGTCTGTTTTCTTTGGAACTATAGTGAGTGAGCCATACACTTTCGGCTTTTGTGAGAAAGCGCCATAACTCATTATGATTGCGATGTCATTAAGGACGCTAATAACCATAAACGCAACGTTTTCGGAATTGGCAATAATATCTTCCTCTTTTAGCTTTGCTCCGTAATATTGAATCTTGAAAAAGTACTGATAAGTATCAAGAGGCTCAACCTTTATCCACTTCGAAATTTGTAATTGCCATTTACTGTACTTACTTTTTCGTTCTTTCTTAACCACATTGCTTTTTTTTAGCTTTATGATTTTACCGTTTATCTTGTTTTCCATACATTTCGTCGCATTTCTCTTTGTATATGTAAGGTTAAAGCCTACATTAAGAGAAATATTTTTTTAATTAAATTATTAACACGAATGTACCACATAAATTGAGAAAAAAAAATATTAGATTTGTTAGGTGATTAAATATGGCTTCAAAATAGAAAATGGTGAAATTTGGGATACACAAATACTTACTTACGAACTAAAGAGAAAGTCAGTCGGAAACAACATCATTTATTATATGCAAGTGTTCGGATACAAGAGGCTTTATGACTTTGATCCGTTATTGGAAGTGTTTTCGATTGATAAAGTTTTTAGGCTTTTAGAATTCAATAGTTTTTTAAAAGAGCAACGAAATAATGACGGAAGAT
>TARA_R110000772_G_scaffold266208_1_pt1 | contig 29150 bp, 34 predicted proteins | sample TARA_R110000772 | Tara Oceans TARA_R110000772 (sample SAMEA4397948) | marine metagenome | biome: Polar Biome; feature: [SRF] surface water layer (ENVO:00010504); material: water (ENVO:00002006), including particulate matter (ENVO:01000060) such as... | depth 5 m | reverse complement strand
GGATACGAACCTTGTTTATATAGAGAATACAACCCTTATATTACAGAAGGAAAACAATTATACTATCATAGTGATTATAACCCAGCTACGGATGGTTTATATCCTATCGCTGGATACTCAACTTCTCTAAATTATATAGAACTTGATTATGAGGTAGGTAAATTTCACTTAAATCAAGTTAAACAAGGTTATTCACCTTCGTTTATATTGAACTTCGCTACAGGTATTCCTACAGCAGAAGAACAAGATGAGTTCTATAGAGAATTTAAACGTAATTATAGTGGAACTGATAATAGTGGTAAGATGATTCTTACTTATTCAGAGGGTGTAGAAGGGAAACCCGAATTGATACCTATCCAATTGAATGATTCTGACGACAGATTTATAATGTTGGCGGAGTTGGTAGAGAGAAACATTGTAATGGGAGCAGAGATACCACCACAATTAGTAGTTTTAACTCCAGGTAAGTTAGGTTCATCAGAAGAAAGAGATGAACTACAGACAGAATTCCAACAGAGTTATATTTCTCCCAGACAAAATGTAATTGAAGAGGCTTATAATATGATTTTGAATACAAATGAAATGGTTCTTAAGGATTACAATCATACGGATGATGTTATTGAAGGAGATGGTAAAGAAGAAGATTTATCTGTACAAGAAAACGCACAAGCACAACTGAAAGGTTCGGTAGGTGGTGTACAAGGAATCCTATCTATCCAATCATCAGTATCTGAAGGTACAACAACTATTGATTCTGGAGCAGCGATATTAGAACTAATATATGGTATTGACCCTGAGACAGCTAGAAGGATGTTAGGAGCACCTAAACCAATAGATAATGACATAGATAATATAATAAACCAATTATAATGAGTAGTACAGTAAAATTTATAAGCACAACATATTTGAAAGAACATTCTACTTTGAGTAGAAATGTAGACGATGATTTACTAATACCTATGATATACCAATCACAGGACATAAACCTACAACAAATATTAGGTACAACCTTTTATGATAGGTTACAACAAGGTGTTATAGCTGGAGATTTAAATTCTGATGAAGAATCAATAATCAGAACCTATATACAACCGATGTTGGTAGAATGGTCAACGTATTATTTGATACCTACCCTAAACTATAAACTAACGAATAAGAGTGTTACACAAGATAGTAGTGAATTTGGTACACCATCATCATTAGAGGAGGTTAAATACCTTAGACAATCTGTAAGAGATGTAGCTGAGTTCTATTCTAAGAGGTTAACTACATATTTATGTGATTTTGGTAATACATTATTTCCTCAATACGCTAACCCCGATTCAAATGAGAATGTTGAAAGGAATGGTAGAGCGTATTTCAATGGTGTATTTATCCCTAACAGAACTCCGAATAGTTATGGTATCAGAGTATATGATGACCCTTCTGATGATTGTCCAAACTGTTAAATATGATACATCAATATTTAGAGTTTAAAGAATCTAAAATTCACGGTAATGGTGTATTTACAAATGGGGATTTAAAGATAGGAGAACGAATAGAAAGGAGTTATTATACGGTATTGGATGTTGAATTAGAAAATTTGGATAGTATAACAAAACAGTATGTCTTTAGTTATCCAAAACAGGGAGATAAATTAAGTTTGGTTTGGGGGTTTGGTTCAATATATAACCACTCTAACCATCCAAATGTAGATTGGTACTATGATGGTGATGTTATAGTATGGGAATGTATAAAAAATGTTAATAAGGGTGAGGAATTAACCCACAATTATAAGAATACACAAAGAAAAAGATAAAGAGATATGCCAGTAAGACATAAAAAAGATTCAGAAGGTAAATGTTATACTCAGTGGGGTAACCAACAGAAGTATTATTACCCTTGTGATTCTAAGATATCAAAGGAGAACGCTGAACGTAAGGCGGAGAAACAAGGTAGAATCATAGAGAGTAGAATTGGTGATAAATATTCCAATGATACTTGTTGTACTGTAGATGAACATAAAGATTTAGTTGTGGAATATCTGGAGGAAAATGATGTATGTATTAGTTTTGAAGAATTAGGTATTTCAGAAGAAGATGTATTCAATCCAGAATATTTCTCAGAGGTTACTGAAGACGATATAACAGAGGTATTTGAATCTTATGATGATTACCCTAAGTCAGCGTCAGAAAACGCCTGTAAAGCGTTACGATGGGTTGAGAAGAATGGATGGGGAAGTTGTGGTGAGTCTACAGGTAAACGTAGAGCGAACCAATTATGTAAAGGAGAAAAGATTAGTAGAGATACAATAGCTAGAATGGCTTCGTTTAAACGTCACCAACAACATAAGGATGTACCATACGATGAAGGATGTGGTGGACTTATGTGGGATAGTTGGGGAGGAACAGAAGGTGTTGAATGGGCGTCTCGTAAATTAGAACAAATAGATAAAGAGAATTTCAGTAAAGAAAATTTTAGAGTGATTAAATTATATAGATACGTATCCAATAAATATGGAGCTTCTAACATAGGTCCTAATACTCGTCCTTTTTGTAGAACACTAGCTTTGAGAACATCAGCAGCGATGATGCCTTGGGACTCTATTACATCAATGAATTCAATGAATCCTGGATTTGGTAAAGGTGGTGGAGATTCTTATTCGGTTTTCAATTATCGAGGAGGGAAAAATTGTGTCCATAAATGGGTAAAATATCTATATGACCCTCAAACAAATAATTTGGTTAAGGATGTAAAACAACCAACACAGGATACTGATTCCAATGGAGGAGTACCTGGAGTACCTAAACCTAAAAACAAATAATAAATAAAAAATAAAAAACTTAAACAATGAAAAGTAATTTTGACACTGATGTATTTACATCAACAGGACCAGGTGAAGGTATCGTAAAAATACAATACGATACGGATACACGACTTATAAACGATATGTCAGTAGTAATACCTTATTTGGTATCTGACTATGGTTATACAGCATTATACGATTGGAGTACTTATGTATCCAACGCTAACCCACCATTTGACTTAGTAGGTAAAGCTATTGAAGAAATGGGAATGTGGTTCGCTGAAGATGGATTATGTGGTGATTCACCAAAGGTATGTACACCATCACGTAATAGACAACAAATATTGACAGATTTATGTAACGATATAAATTATCAATTCTATTTGGATGAGGCGTTGAACGCTTAAAAAGATTAATGGGGTAGTTAACGATTTAGATACAAACCCCTTTAAAATGTTTCATAGTAAAGAATAAAATTAGGAAAAACTAAAACTATGAGTAGAAGTGAAAATCAATACAACTTTTTTAAGAATGTATGTTTAGACGACAACGGATTGTTATGTGGTATACAAGACGTTATAAATGGATTACAGAATATCACAACAGTAGTCAGTGGAAATACTGAGGCTATAAATAATATAGATATTAACGTTCAACACATCAGTGAAGAGATGGTTTTCGTTAATTCAAATATAGAAGAACTAAATGGAATAGTTGGTGAGATAAAAACTTGTGTATGTGATACACCTCCAACACCTCATCCACCTTCTCCAACACCAAACCCAATAAATAAAGGGTGTTGTTGTAAACCATCAAAAAGGATATCTTATCAACCAACGAGATGTTGTACTAATACGATAAAGGCTGGGGGTTATAATATAGTAGTAAATAGAATACCTACTCACGACAGATTTGGAAACCCAAGAAAATTCCCTGTAGGATATGTACCACCAACACCTCCCCCTCCAGTTATACCAACATTGGATATACCATATGGTTATCGAAATCCCGATGGAACATATACGAGAACAATACCAGCGTCATATATCGATAGTAGTGGACAACAAATAAACGTTGTAGTTGGAATAGGTACTCAGAATCTATCAGCAGCTTCTCAGACAAAAGAAGGGGTAACTTATGTATAAAAGAAAACCCCCTACAAATGGCTAAAGTAGGAGGTTTTTTTACATAACATAATACACATAACAATAATAGTGACTATTTATCGTAAAGTCAATACATAATGGATGAATTCTATAGATTTTTGGTATTTTTATGTATTCTGATTGTCATATTGATGTTCAGAAGTAATGATTAATACTCTAATTTAAATTCTATAGTCGTTATTGATTTAATCATTTCCATTACTCTGTCCATATCTTTGGATTTACATATTACAGAATCGTGCATTGGTAAGAAATCGATATTCATTATCTTCAAACTCTGATAAATCTCAGTCATCAACTTTGTCTCTACGAGCTGATATACGAAATATACGAACTTATATCCGTTAATCATCTTAAAGTCTCTTAGAGAGGAGAAAAATGGTATCCTATTCAATCTTACATCCTGTACTGATTGGTGACAAAAGACTTGTTTGAGTACTTCTCTCTTCGAAAGGTTATATTCTTCCTTCATATCCTTATAAAAATCTTCAGTTAACGTCATTGGTATGATACCTTCAATACTATTTTTACTTAATAATTGAATAATTGAGGATTTAATATCATAAGATGAAGTTTTCTCCCCATCAATAAGTAATCTTTTACGATTAGATTTACTCATAATAGTATAAGGAGCGTAGTAACGTCCTTTATTATATTTGATATCAGTTCCAATTTGTTCACCATCTAAGGTTGTACGAGATAATGTATCTTTAATTACAGATGTAAGGTACTCATATTCTGGTTTTGTTTTTATTTTATTATATAAATTTGTAATATATCTGTTTTCACTGATAGTTTTCTTTGAAACTTTATGTTTAGTTGAGAATATTGTAGGGGTGCTTACGTATTGAGAACTCCCATTTTCAAATTGAATATTGATTGTATTTGATTTTCTGATTTCAGTTATATATCCAAAGTCTAATAATATCTGTGTAAAATCTTTCGCTTTGTCAGTAAATGATAATCTCAATAATCGTTGAGATACTTTTCCCTTTAGTTCGTTGATAAGGTAAGAATAAGCCTCTACGACTTGTTCTTTGTTAATTCGAGGGTTTTTGATTGGTGTACCTTTCTTACTTAGATAGGTGTGATTTTGTAATTTGTCAATAATAGTTTCCATTTTTATGTTTTTATGTTTATGTTATATATATAAGTATGTAGAAAAAAGTAAAAAGTCAATTTATTTTAATATTTTTTTTCATTTTTATGCTTTTTCTTTCTATAATATTTCTTCTTATTTCTATGAACAATACGTTTCATTACATTTTGGATGTCTTCTATTGTGACTATAATTTTTTCCATATTTGTGTATTTAGAATCCTACACACTATAATGAAAGAGATAGGATTATATGTAGATATATATAATAACTTATTTATTGTTTTCCCTTACTTCATTATAATGTGTAGGAAAAACAAAACATAGAAATAATATATCTATATATAAAAACAATATGAGATTAGGAGACTTCGTAGAGAAGATAACAATTATTACAGGAATAAAGAGATTATTCAATTGGCTTACAGGGAACTCTTGTGGGTGTGATGACAGAAAAGAAAAACTAAATAGATTATGGGACAGAGTAAGAGGGAAGAAGAATTAAGAAAGGATACCAATATCATTAAATTCTCACTGATATCTAAAAAGATTATCCCCAGCGACAAAGAGTATATCAAATTGATAGAGGAAGAATTAGAGAATTTGAAGGAGAACTTTGAAAAGATAACAAAACAATTAAATGAGATGAGAGGAATATTATGAAAGACGTAGAACTATTGGAAAACATAAAGGAAAGAATAAGGAAGAATCCTTATTATTATCAGATAAAAGATAAGACAGATAGAGACACCATCATCAATGATTTATTTATGAACGTATGGGAGAAGATAAGAAGTGGTGAAATGTCAGATGAATGGGAAGAGATAAAAGGATATGTATTCATATCAGGAAGAAATAATTGTTTAAACTTTCTAAGGAAACATAAGAATCAAATCAAAATGTCCATAGATAGTGATATAAGTGATTCTAACAACTTTAAATATGATGAGGATACTGATAGAGTAGAATTCATTGAAGAAGAGAATAAGAAGATAAAATTTCTAAAGGAAATAGATTTGTTAGGGACAATGGATAGAAAGATATTAGATATGAGATTAGAGGGAATGATGATGAGAGATATTGCTGAGGAATTAAATGAACCCTTAGAAGAGATAGAAAGAATCAATCGTAATATGGTTAGATATCTAAGAAATCAATGGTGGTTTACTAATACAATGAATCGAAGATACGATTCTAAAGATATTATGTATAGAGTATATGACACCAAAACAAATACGAGTATGGTATTTGAGACACAAATTGATATATGTAGAGAATATCTATACAATAGGAACAAAATGAAACATTATATCAACACAGGTAAGATGTTTAGACGTAGATATATCATAAAAACTATATTAAAAAACAAAAATAAATGAAAATAAATGCGATTTTACTTTTTTTCTACATATTTATAATAGAGTTTAAGGAAAAATGAAATAATAAATCCATTTTTTATGTTAAGAACCCCTATCATTTACCATTTTTTGATAGGGGTTTTGTTATTTTATAAACTTTTTTTCATCTTTTTTTAGACTTTTACAAATATCTACATATTTATATATAACAATAACATAAAACACATACAAAAAAAAATGACTGAAACGTTTAAAACTTACGAATTAAGAGAAAGAAAATTTATCGATTGGTACATCAATCAAAAGCCAGAACACAAAATGGAAGAAGAATCAGAAGTTGGTTCAATGAAAAGAAATGACTTCATAATGACTAGCGGTAGTTGTTACGTAATGGGAGAAGTAAAAGTAAGAACCTTCGAACACGACAAATATCCAACCGCTGTAATAGAGTTAGATAAGATAAATGCTTTAATGGAATTATTTCAACCTTATAACCAAATGGGGAAAAGTAACAAACTATTATATTACGCAGCATATCCAATGAGTAAGAAAGTACTCATATTTGATGTAATGACTACACCTACGACACTAACATATGAGTATTGTCCTATCGCTACCGCAGGACCTAATAGAGGTAGTAAATACAAAGCAATGGTAAATTACAAAATAGAAGATGCTATTGTACTTAATTATTAATAACATAAAAACAAACAACAAACAAAAATGAAAAGAAAAATTATTAACCTAACAGACAAACTAAACACATTCAACTCAGAGATATCACATCAAATGGTTCAAATCAAATTAGGTGTAACCGATGAAATAAAAGAGATGGAAGTGATAGAGAGATACGTAGACTTATTAGAAGAAGAGGTATCATACTTAAAATACCTTTTGTTTAGATACGATGAACTACAGAACAATATGACAGATAGAGATAATAGAAATATTTTAAACGACTAAATTACAAATAACTAAAAATACACAATTATGAAAGAGATAGAAAAGGAGTTTCACAGTAAACTTGATAAATTAATAAACAAATGGAATAAAATGAATGAAGATATGGATTGGTATACGAGTAAGTTCGCTGACGAACATTGGGAAGGAATAGTAACAAATCATCTAAATGGTGAAGAGGATATGAGTGATGAATTATATTATTTTATGGTAGATGAACTCAATGGGTCTTTTGATAAACTACACACCAAATACAACCTAATGAATCTATTTGACTTAGAAGAAGATGAATTAAAAAGAACAGAAGAAAGGAGTATAGAGTTACTGTACAATATGGTGACAAAGGTAAGTACATCAATTATAATAATGAATAACTTAGAGAAGTATGAAAACTCAGCGGTGTTAAATAATAAATTAGAGGATTTATACATTCTAATCAATTGTGGGATAGAAGAGGGAGAGACATCCCCTAAGATACTAAAGAAAGAGTTTAAGAACCTAATGGAGAAGGTATTCAAAACAATAGAGAACACAGTGTTTTTTAAAGACGAAAAATAATATACAATGGAAATAATTATAGACAAAGTGAAAATAGACGAGATACTAAAAGAGATAATAACTGAGGGTACAATATGGGATGAGATTATAGAGAATATAATCCACCCCAACTCTCATTTAAAGCCAGAACTCATAAGTGAGATATCATTAGGGTATATGGAGAACAAAGAAAAAATAGAAGATGTATGGGAGAAGGGATATTTCAAATACTACTTCATCAACACAGTTAGAAATCAAATAAGAAGTAATACCTCCAGCTTTCACAAGAACATCCGTATAACCGATTATAAGACATTTGACGATGGATTTGAGTTAGAGGATGAAAACAATGATGAAGACATCTTAAAGAAGATGGAAACAGAAGTAAGAATCGATGTTGTAAAGAACGTATTAAATGAAATACCAATCACCTGGTTTGAAAGACAGATGTTCATAGAGTATTATATGAATAACAGAACATATAGAAACATAGAAGAAGAATATACCTTAGACCACGTATTAGTATGGAAAACCGTTAAGAAGGTAAGAGAGATGGTAATAATAGAATTAAAAAATAGATGATAAGTTACATAGGAGGAAAAGGAAGGATAGGTAAATGGATTGAACCATATATACCAAATAACATTGAAACATATGTAGAAACGTTTGGAGGTATGTTTTGGGTATTTTTTCATATGAATATAGATGACTATCCTAATCTTAGAACAGTAGTCTATAATGATTACAATTCTTTAAACGCCAACCTATTTGAATGTGTTAAAGATTCTGATAGATTATGGGATGAAATGAGTTGGATAGATTGTCAACAATTAGGAGTTACAGATACACCATCAGAATACAAAGAAATGTTTAACCAATACCAAAAAGAAGTATTTCATAGTGGTATGACAATAACTGAATTGAATAAGTATGAAATAGCTACGAAGTATGTTTATGTATTAACACAAATATTTAGTGGTTCAAAACCAGAGACATCAAAATATATTGATTTAAAAGGTAAGTATAAATGTAAATTTTTAGTCTTTATGGATAAATTAAAGAATCCTAAGTTTAAAGAACATTTTGATAAGATAACATTTGTCGAAAATATGGACTTTGAAGATGTAATAACAGAATTTGATTCAGAAACTACTTATTTTTATATAGACCCTCCCTATTGGAAAACAGAGAACTATTACTCTAATCACGATTTTGATAGGGAAGACCACGAAAGATTATCTAATACCCTAAAAAATATTGATGGTAAATGGAGTTTATCGTATTATGACTTCCCCTTATTAAAAGAATGGTTTCCAAAAGATGAATATATATGGAAAAGAAAAGAATTTACTAAATCAGCCAGTGGTAAAAGGGGTAAGAAACAAAATATGGGTGAAGAAATACTAATAATGAATTATAAAAAATAGATGATGACAGACAAACAGAGAAACGCTAAGATAATCTCATTCATAATATTGGGTGGGATTGTCTATTTATTGTGGGGTAATGTAAAATACCATAATAAAGTAGATGAAATGGAAAAGAAAATAGAACAATTAGAACAAAATAGGTATAAACTTGTACAAAAAGTAGACCTAATTGAAACAAAATAGTATAATTTATATTTAATATTAAACAATATAGAGAGATGGAAATAAATGATTACAATGAATCCCAAAGATTATTCAAACTAAATAGGTTTACTAAGGAAGATGCTCACTCATTACAGACACTAATGAACAAATATGTTGATAAACATTGTGTAGTATGTGGTAAGTGTAGAGGTCAAATTAGATTCACTATTAAAAGGTACACAAATTGGTTCAATCAGAACAATATCCAATTAGACGTTGAGTTAGAGGATGTTAATAAGTGTACTGTATGTGGTAAAGAATTAACTGATAAGAGAAGAAAGAAGTGTAAAGATTGTAAATAATGACAGTAAGACAGAAACAATTTGTAAATGAATATTTATCCAATGGATTTAATGCTACACAAGCTGCTATCGGTGCTGGATATAGTAAAAAAACAGCGTATTCACAAGGACAACGGTTGTTGAAACACGATGAAATAAAAACACAGGTAAGTAAGGTACAGGAAAAATTATTGAGTGAAGGTGAAACAAAGATAACAGATTTAATAGAATGTTTAAAGAGAATTACAAACGATAATGAAGAGTTAAGACCTACCGCCTCAATCAAAGCGATAGAAGTAATTTGTAAGATATTAGGATTAAACGCTACTGAGAAACAAGAAATCACTCATCAATACCAACCCCTATTCGGACCTAAGAAAGACGAAGAGGATGAAAAAGACGAAAGATAAATTCATCTATACAACCGCTATAGATAAAATCAGAAATTTAAGTAAGAGAAAAAAAGTTATACAGGGGGGAACATCCGCTGGAAAAACTTTTGGTATTCTCCCCATTCTCATAGATAGAGCCATCAAAGAACCCAACTTAGAGATTAGTATAGTATCAGAGAGTGTCCCTCACCTCCGTAGAGGCTGTCTAAAGGACTTTCTCAAAATTATGGAACTGACACATAGGTTTAAAACAGAAGACTTTAATAAGACACATTTAAAATATAAATTTAATAATGGGAGTTATATTGAATTTTTTAGTGTTGATGATGAATCCAAACTCAGAGGAGCGAGAAGAAATATTCTCTATATCAATGAAGCGAACAATGTCTCCTATGAAGCGTATTTACAATTATCGATTAGAACCAATATGGACATCTATATCGATTATAATCCTACACATAGATTTTGGGCTCACAATGAAATACTAAAGGAAGATGATTCAGAACTTCTTATTCTTACATATAAGGATAATGAGGCGTTGGACAAAGAGATAGTTAAACAATTAGAGACTAATAGGGATAAAGGTAAAACCTCTAATTATTGGTTTAATTGGTGGAAAGTTTATGGTTGCGGGGAAATCGGGACTCTCGAAGGCGTCATCTTCGATAGTTGGAATGAGATAGATAAGATACCTTCTGACGCTAAACTGATTTGTTATGGGATGGATTTTGGGTTTACAAATGACCCCAGTACCCTCGTTGGTTTGTACAAATTAAACGATGAAATAATTCTCGATGAGGTGTTCTATAGGAAGGGGTTGTTAAACTCCGACATATCGAATATAATGAAGTCTGAGGGGATTGTAGGAGAAGTCTTCGCTGATAGTTCTGAACCTAAATCTATAATGGAGTTAAAGAGGTATGGACATAATGTTAAACCTGTAACCAAAGGTAGAGATAGTATTTTATTTGGTATAAACCTTTTACAGGAATATAAGATAAATGTTACTAAGAAGTCAGTCAATCTAAAAGATGAGTTAACCAAATACAACTGGAAGAAAGATAAAGAGGGGAATACCCTTAATGTTCCAATCGATTCACATAATCATTTGATTGACGCTAGTAGATACGCTGTGATGATGAAGTTAGGTAAGAGAACTACAGGTACACGTCCATTCAGAATTGGATAATCCTACACACTATAATGAAGTATAAGAATAAGTAAAAACATAAATAGGTAATTAATATTTATAATAAAAGGAAAACGATATGATAAAAGTAAATTTTGAAATAGATGATGAGACACAATCATTTGATGTTCCAGAACAATGGGATGAGGTTACAGTAGGTCAGTTTATGGAATTGGTTGAATTACAACAGAGTAGTAAGGAGGAGAAGAACCCTCTTAACTCAGTGATGAGAATGACAACAATATTAACAGGGATACCATTAGAGATAATTGAGATGGTACCTGTAGATAAGTTTCATCTGATACAGGATACGTTAAAGTATACGAAAGAAGATGTTAACATAGATAAGAAGGAATCCGTAACGATAGGGGATGAGGTATTCTATATAAAGAATGATTTCAACTCCCTTACAATGGGTGAGACGATAACTATAGAGACATTGGTTAAAGACGCTGGGGATAATATAATGAGTGTCTTTGATAAGATGTTATGTGTCTTCTTAAGAAAGAAAACTAAAAAGGGTAATTTAGAATCTTTTAAATCTGTCTTTATAGAAGAGAGGAGTGAAATGTTTAAGGGATTATCAATTGAGAGTGTATACGCTATTATGATTTTTTTTTCAAGTGGCGTGACTACCTCAGAGGGAACTACAAAAACCTCTTTGGTAAAAAAATAATAAAGAAGAAAAAGAAAAGTAGATTTGAAATAGGTGGACCGACAGAATTAGGAGAACAATTTAGATGGCATAAGATTATTCACATCCTCGTTAAAGAGTTGAATACAACAGATGAGGAGATATATAAGAAGAATTATATCAGTTGTTTAAATTGGTTATCTTATTTACACGAAGATTCAAAGGTTAGAGAGAGTCTAATGAAACAAAAATAGATATTATGAGTTTAACAGGTGATACAAAAATAATAACAATGAATGAATTAATCAAGAAGTTTTCAGACTTCTCTGATAATCATCAACAATTAAAAGACTTTGGTTACGGACCTACTTCAGATATAGGGGTAAGTAGAAAGATGTCATTCCCTTATCTATGGGTTACACATAGAAGTCCCTCATCAATAGCGGTATCAAATAAATCCCAAATCCCAGAGATGAACCTTACCTTCATAGTGGTAGACCAAATAAACTATCAGAAGAACTATTTAGAAGAGAATGGATTGGATAGTGATAACCAACAGGAAATCATCTCAGATTGTTTAATGATAGTACAAGACCTCATCAACTACATCTCCTCAGAACTAAGGTTTCAAGGTGTTAAGTTAATGGATGACAATATATCTATTGAACCAACGTTTGATGATACAGATGATAGGGTTACTGGATGGGTAGCGGATATACCAATGAAATTAATATACTTTAACTGTTCAACACCCTCAATATAATGGCGAAAGTAGATTTATACGATAAGAAGGTTTTAAATGAGTTTGGTAAAGACTATGTTAAAATCCTTATAAGGTTACTTAAGAAAGAAGGTAAGGTAGCGTCATCAGCGTTAATCAATTCCATATCATACAAACTTAAGGAACAAGCGGGGTTAATACAATATCAACTAATAGCGAACGATTATTTACAATATGTTGATGAGGGTAGAAAACCAGGTTCATATCCACCGATAAGAGCGATAGCGGATTGGGTAAGAGTAAAGGGTATTAGTAAAGACGCTATATTCCCTATCGCTAGAAGTATATTTAAGTTTGGTATTAAACCAACCAACGTATTGAAAAAGACTCTGACAGAGATTCAAACGTCCCCTACACTTAGGAATAAATATGAAGATACATTGGTAGAGAATATGGAGAAACTATTACAAGCGGAATTAATAAAATTAGAACAATAAAATAGAATATAAATGAATGTATTAGTACAACCTTCAGAACATATGGGAGCGTATTCAGCTATACCATTAAGAGTATCAGACCCAGACGCTGGTATATCAGACAACTATAAGTATATAGTAAATATCATTTGGGATAAGGTTGTCTTCAGTGGTACCTCATCAGCGAATATAAATGGTGTTGTATATACCTCATTAGAAACAACAACCCCTCATTCTTTTAGTAAGGGTGATACTGTGTTTATAAACGATGATGACAATGGTAACACATTCACAGATTATTATATCATCACAGCGGTTTTAGACGAATACAATATTGTCTTAGATTCATTGTTTGATACTCCCTACGGACCTAACTTAGACTCTACAGTAAGTAGGGTTATAAAATATAAATTAAACCCTGATTTACAAGGAGAATGTAAATTGGATTTATCAAATACTTTAAAGGATTTTGTATCACAGAATTTAGATGATACCATTTCTGATTTACCCTTCTTAGGGGACACCACTCGTTTCAATTATGATTTATCAATAGGTAGTGAATCACAATATGTATTACCATTTGTAGATAATAGATTTGTTGGTGGTAATGTAGGATTCTTAACAGAGGTATTTACAGGTGTTACAGACACACCATTTCAAATAGGGGATGAAATCAATGTATCTCAGGATATAGAAGAATGGAGTTATACGGATAATTACTTCGCTAGTGGTAATGTAGGATTTACAGGTACCACCACACATAACTTCTTAAGTGGACAAACCATACAAGTGGTAGGACAGATTACCAATCCACAATATAATGGATTTACAACAACAACGTCAGCTACAACGACTACATCAATAGTTACAAACATAGGGTTTGGTAACGCATCACCTGTAGAACCAGGTTCAATATATGGAACAAGTCGTCCCTCATACAATGGTGTATCTACGATTATAGATATTATCACCGCTTCAACTGGAGTTATATTGGTGACAAATAAACCTTTCACCACAGCGACATCTGAGATAGGTGGAGGAATTAGATTCGCTGATGGTAGGATTACTTCAATATTTAACGAAGCGTCCGTATTAGATTTAAGGTGTTATAACGCCCATATAAATAGATTAGATTATAGTGTTGATTCTTTTGAACCATATTACATAGACCCAGTAGATTGTACAGGTTCTACTTTTGATAATAAGATATCAACATTCTTAACACATAACAACCCTTCTCAGAAATATAGAATTGAACCATCCACAAAGTCATTCCTATTGACTCACACAGACACTGGGAGTACTTCTAATGGATTAGGATTTGATTTCTATGATAGTAACAACAACCTATTAGGAAAGGTGTCACAACAAAGTATTTTCTATGAGGACTTATATTCCCCAGTTGGGTTAGAACAACTGGCTACAAACATAGATAGTTACATTCAACTTAGTGGTGTATCATCAGACCCTTTCAGTGTGTATAGTGGTAGTGTCGATAATTACTCAGTATATATGTCATCCGATTGTGGTGATTGTTGTGAGTGTGATATTCTGTTTGACGCTTACTATAAAGATATGACTTCAGAATTAGGTATATTATATACCAAACAGAGTGGTACTTTAGGTGGTTATAATTACTTTTATGGAACTTTAAGTGGGGGAACAATAGAAACTCAACTATGGTATGTCGAAGACGCTTTACCAGAGGATGATGATGGATGGTATTTAACTGAAAGAGGTGTAACGGAAATATCAGCAGCAACTCAGTTCTACGCTTTCGATAAAGCGAATGACACATTCTGTCCTGTATTTGATGGACAAGAGTGGTCAGCACCATTCGAATCAATATTAACAGGGAATGTGAATCAAGGTTTTACATTTATCTTAGATAGTGTACGTCCTATATCAGAGAAAGTATGGTTTGAAATCAATGATGATTGTTCTGATTATGAAGTATATCATTTGATGTGGAAGGACAGATATGGTAGTTGGTTAAGTTACCCCTTCATTTATTGGAGTAAGGACTTTACAGAGGTTGAGAGAAGTACCTATTATAAGACTGAGGGTAATTGGAATGATGATACATTTGGTTATGACCCTTATGGTAGAGGAGAGACACAATACTTTGGTAGAAGTAGAGATAAGGTAACCATCAATAGTGGTTGGATTAAAGACTATGAGAATCCTTTAATTAAAGATTTATTAGAATCAACATCTGTATACTTACAGGATACTGAAGGTAGACTATTAGCGTGTGTGATAGAAGAGAAAAGTTTAGAGTTCAAAAAGAACAATCAAGTAATGATATACAATTATACTATGTCAGTCAGATTGAGTAACAATGAAGTAAGATTCTAAATCCTACACACTATAATGAAGAGAGGGATAAACAGAATAGAATAATATATATTTAAATAAAAAGAATTATGAACTTATCAGAATACTGGAAAGAATTATTTGAAAGAGTCTCTATGGATGAAAATGGTAATTTAAATTGTGTAATAGTTACACCTGACTTTCCCTTAGAAAAAGGGGTATCTGAATTTAATACAATCAAACGATTAGATTTATCCCCAGAAGGTTATGTCTACATATATTTGTAAAATAAAAAAACATTAAAATAAATTAAAATGAGTGAAAACGTAAATAATCAATATGACTTCTTTAAGTTAATTAATCTATCTGAAGATGGTGCTATAGGAGTTAACGTCATCAGTGGTGGTACTGGTGGAGGTGGTGGAGCAACCAACACCGTAGTAGGGACAAATGGAATAACAAATGTAGGAACTAACGTAAACGCTGATTTATCTTTGGATACAACTACAGTAACACCAGGTAGTTACACATCAACTAACCTTACAGTAAATGATAGGGGACAAATTACAGCCGCTACAGATGGTCCAGTACCAGCTATAACAATAACACAAAATAATACACAGATAATAGAGATAGGACAGGAATCTGATTTCCCAGCCCCTATAGGTGGTATTATTGATTTGGTATCGGGTACTACTTATATCATTAGAGGTGATGTTCAGATGACAAGTCAACTTAGAATTTTATCGGAGAATGTATCACTAACAGGATTTGATAGAGATAAGGATGGTTTATCTTATGTCGGAGCGAATGGTGTAGGAGATTTCATATATACAAGAGATGTTAATTTTACTATGGAAAATCTTAGAATTAGTTCTACAAATACCACTTCTGGTGATGTAGCGTTCAGAGGTGACAACTTCAACTATGGTGATTACAATGATAATAGATTAAAATTATTAAGTATCATAAATTGTCAATTTAGAAATTGTAAAGATTTAATGGCTATTGAGGGATTTGATTTATGTGATATAAATAACACATTATTTTGGTATTGTGAAGCGAGTACAATTGGTTGTCAATTTAAGAATGTATCAAAACTACAAATCAGTTCGTGTGAATTTGTAAGATGGTTTAATGAAAGTACTATACCAACACCATCTGGATTCGCTACAGCTAATATGATAGACTTACTCCCTAATTCACCAGGTAATGGATTCGGAGCTGTTAACATCAACGGATGTGTAATTCATCCACAAGAGACACAAGATGGAATTAAAATAGATGACGCTACAACAATAGGATTTGGTACAATAGCTTCAAATACAGGTATCGATATAGGTTTAACAACTGGATTGGTAAGTAACTTTGATTATGATACTCAATTGTCTATCATCGTACAAGCGAATCAAAAGATAAGTAATGGTAACGCTAAGGCGACACTATCATTATCAGATAATACTGTATTATTAGATAACTCAGTAACAAACCCAATTCGATTGAGAGATTCAAGTACTGTTGGTGGGGGTGGATTTACGAATCCTATAACCTTCCCAGTAGAAAGAAGAGTAACAACAAACTCAGCGAATGGAATCATTAGATATGATTCTAAGATACCATCTAACTTTTTTGTTGTAGTATCCGCTACGGTAGAACAATCGGGTGACGCATTCATTACAATAAGACTAAGAAAGAATGGTGTCGCTAATACTATAGTAGTAGGGAAGACTGAAATTAGACAAGGTAGAGCGGAACAACTATCATTCTCAGTTTTAGGTGACGCACAACAAAGTGATTTATTTGACTTAGAAGTAGAAAGTTCAAATGGTAATGACGTACTTGTTAGAGATTTAACCTTAAACGGATATCAGTTCTAAAATATTTATATGTATATGAGATAACCCCTACTATTACAGTGGGGGTTTTTTGTTTAAAAACATTATAAGGGATTTAATATTTATTATAAAGAATTCATATGAATAAGTATATTATAACCGCACAAGGGAAACCATTGGATACCTTTGATGATTTCAATATATCACTTAACTATCAAATTGAGGATATTTTAGATATTACCAAACGTAAAACTAACTTTTCTAAGACAATAGAATTACCAGGTACAAAGAATAATAACCTATTCTTCCAACAGATTTTTGATGTCAATATAGACAACATTAACTTCAACCCCAATTTAAGGATACCAGCGAACATCAGAATTGGTGATAATGAGATTTTGGTAGGAAACCTTCAACTGATAAATATAATCAATGAGAACAAAGATATTAGATATGAGGTAGTGGTAGCTGGTTCACTTAAAGATATCATCAATACTTTTCAAGATTATTATATATCAGATTTAGATTATAGTGAATACAATCACGAAAGAAATAGAGGGAATATAATCAATAGTTGGACACATCTATTAGAGATTAATGGTCAGACTCAACAGACAGAGATTGGTAAGGGTTATGTTTACCCTTATATTGTCACAGGTGGTAATGATGATATAACAGATAATTGGTATGTATATGACGCTTACCCAGCTTCATACGTTAAAACCATTATGGATAAGATATTTGAGTTCTCAGACTTTACCTATACATCAACATTTTTTGAATCAGATTATTTTAAACAATTAATAGTACCTTTTAGTGAGAATAAACTTCAATTAAATAAAGAAGAGATTGAAGAGAGAAAGACTATTGTGGGTGTAGATGGTTCACTTCCAGAAAGAACAGGAGGTCCCGCTACAGGATATGTAGATATATTCGACCAAATAATCTTCTATGAGGATAGTTGGAGATATAATGATTATACAGGTTTATTCTTCCCCCTTAATAGAGAATCTGGTACTGTAGGTACTACAGAATTTCAAGATATATCAGACCAATGGAATCAACAATCGTGGACTTGTGAGAATCAAGGTTATTATGATGTTAATTTCAATGGTAAGTTAGCACCAAAATGGTTCAGTGAAGAAGGACAAGATATTAGATGGAAGGGTGATGGTGAGATAGAGTATATTTATTATCTTCTTAAGAATGGACAAGTTATAGATTTCCCAGGATTACCAGGTGATTATGACCCCGCTAACGGAGTATATCCTACACAGGGTTATACACCATCAAATACAGTAGATAATCCATCCCCTTGGTATGATGACGCAGCAGGTATTTCTTTTGACGTATCAGCGTCAGGTATTTGGATGGAAGTTGGTGATACTTTTCAAATCAGAGTAGGTGTTAGATGGCCCTCTGATGTTAGATGGGATATCGATGGTGTTGTGACAAATCAAAACCAAAAGATGAGGTTACGTTGGACATTAGCGGAATCTTTTGATGGTTCACCAACTGAATTGAATGTCACCTCAACATCAAACACTTCTTATGGTAATGAAAATATCAATATGAATCAGATTGTACCTAAGATTAAGATTAAGGATTTCTTTATGAATATTACAAAGATGTTTAATCTTATTATACAAGACAATCCAAACATACCAAATGACTTAATTATTGAACCGAGGGAAACCTTTTTTCAGAGTCGTCAGAAGGTTAAGGATTGGAATTCTATATTAGATAATGATTCAGAGGTTAAAATCACTCCTATGAGTGAATTGGACGCTAATACATATAGATATAAATACAAACAAGATAGTGATTTCTTCAATGAGAGTTATCTTAAAGAAACTGGAAAGGAGTATGGTGAAATAAAGATTGATGTTCTAAATGACTTCTCTGAAAAGACAGTTAAAAATGAACTGATATTCTCACCAACCCCAGACGCTCAACTATTTATTAAGGATAGAGTAGCACCATTCTTCTGTAGTATAGAGGGTGGTAATGATTTATCACCTAAAAAGGTAAATCATAGAATTCTTTTCTATAAGGGATTATTGGATTGTCAGACATTTAATCTATCTGATGATGAGAATACTACCACAAACATTACAACGTTGACTCAGTACCCTTATTGTGGTATGTATGACAACCCTACTAACCCTACTGAAGACTTAGGATTTGGTAGAACGGATAAAATCTATTGGGATACAAATATATTTCCTGTAAATAATCTATATGAGAAATATCATAAATCAACAATATTAAGTATTGTCGATATCAACTCTCGTCTATTGGAAGCGTCATTTAGATTAACACCTTCAGATATAGCGGAGTTTGATTTTAGAGATATTATATTTTTAAATGGTTCTTATTGGAGGGTTAATAAAATTAGTGGTTATAATCCAGTGGGTAGTGATAACGTAACGACAGCGACACTATACAGATTAAACGATGTATCTATATTTACACAAGACCAAATTAGTTTACCTACTTCAAATGGTAGTTGTCCAACTGATTTACAGACTATAGTAAACAAAACATCACCACCAACAATAATATCCGCTAGTGGACAAGAGATTTCAGAGGATTGTTGTAGAGCGGTTGGGGGACAATATTTTAATGGTAGATGTATATTACGTCCTATCGGTCCTATATCCCCTAATTCAAGTCTTTCAAATTTTAAAGAGATTGGTGTAACACAGGATAAGTATCAATATACTTCTGTATCAGTAATACCTCATCAAGAAAAACAAGGTGATGTATCTCAGACAAAGAATAACAACTCATATAACACACCTAAAGTAGAAATAATTGGTAGTAGTAATTACACCTCAGAAGACACAGGAAACTCTCTTATAGTAGGAAATAGTAATACTGTACTGGGGGATAATGTAATTGTGATTGGTGACAATGTTGTCGCTACTGAATCAAACGCCATTTATATAGGTAATATCTCAATTGACGCTAATGGTAATTTAACCAATATTAACCCTTATATTATTGATGGTGGTTTAGATGAGGTTATACGAATCAATAGACTGAATCTAATAGAGAAATTAGATGGTGGATTAAACTCAGTTAGAGATAGTGGTGGTGATAGTAAAGAGAGACCTATCATATTGAATGGTAATGTAGGTTCTCCTATACAATAACTATATATTATTACTTATATTCTTTCTTCTTCATTATAGTGTGTAGGATTTAAAAACAGAATATGGGAAATGATATTTTATAATAAAGAAAATTATGTCAGATAAAATAGAATATAGTAGATTATTACTGAAGAGAAGTACTGTCTCAGGTGTCACACCAACAGTAACTTCCGCTACTACCTTAAATGATTTCACACAAACAGATTTGTTTGAGGGTGAGATGTTCCTCAATACAGTAGATGAGAAAGCGTTTGTTAGAATGAATAATAGTATATTTGAATTTGATTTGGTATCGAGTGGTGGTACTGATTATAATTTTTGTGATACAGGTATTCAGACTTCAGCCATAAGTGGTTGTTCCCCAGTTGAAATATATGATGATTTTAATTTCCAATCTCAGAAAATATTAACCACATCCAATGGTAGTGGTGAAATATCTTTAGATACTGATGGTTTTTCAGACTCAATGAGAATAGGTGTGTCAGGAGCGACATATCAAGATTTTCTAAGTATAGACCCCAATGGTAATTTAGGTGATGGTAATGGTACTGAAATAGTCTCAACAGATTTTACGGATACAAATAGTGTTATTGTAAACCCTAATTTTATGAATATCTATATTAGAGACAATGATGAAATTTTATATAGTGATTTTTCAATGTCTACATTGGTAGGTAAATCTGGTTCACAATCAGAGATAAATTTCCAAGGTAGTGATGGAACAGCAAATGGTGACTTTAGTATTTTTTCAACTACAGCTGGAGCTAATAGTGTTAGTAGAATTAGTTTTAGTGCTAAGGAATATTTCTTCCTCACAGACCCAGACAGAGACATTATATTTTCAAATGGTTTAAATATGGATTGTCAATTTGATAGTCAAACTGTTAATATGTTCAATGGAGATGCTAATAATACTACTATAAACATTGGTAAATCCAATAGTACTATAAATCTAAGTGCTGACACTACAATAACTGGTGTAGCTACATTAAATGAGTACACAGTTTTAACAGTCCCTACAGCATCTTCTTATCAGGGTGGGATGATAATGGTTACAGATGAAACAGGTGGATATACACCAGCGTTTAGTGATGGAACTAATTGGAGAAGAACAAGTGATAGAGCGATTGTATCATAAATAAATAGAAATTTAAAAAACATATTATGGCTAAAACAGCGACTATAAATATAAATATCAATACTAAAAACGCTATCCGTTCTATCGCTGATTTAAATAATGAGATAGGGGATAGTATTGTAACAGTTAACGACTTACGTATGACTGTTGACTCCCTTCAAGCGGAGTTAGAATCAACAGAGGTAGGTACAGATAGATTTACTGAACTTAAAGCAGCTTTAATAAACGCTAATACAGAGTTAAAAAACTATGAGTTAGGTATTGAATCGTTGGATAATGAACAAGTAGCCTCAGAGATAAAATCTGTGGTTGGTGGTTTAACTGATATGGCTGGTGGTTTCATATTAGTTGGAGCTAGTGGACAGAAGATGGAGGAATTAGTTCAAACCTTCGCTATGGTAGAAGGGGCTTCTCGTATCGCAACAGGAGCGATGGAGGGGTACAACTCCCTAATGAAACTTCAAAATAATATTACTACGAAAGCAGTCGCTATGAAAGAAGCGATGACAGCGGCTACTTTAGGTGAAGGTGTATCCGCTAAGATAGCGTCCGTAGGTATGGGTATTCTAAACGCTGTAATGGCGATAAACCCAGTCTTCCTACTTATAGCAGGTATCGCAGCGTTAGTAGCTGGATTAGCGATATTCTTTTCTTCTACTAATGACGCAGCGGAAGCACAAGAGAAGTTGAATATGGAGATGGAACAGTCTCAAAGGTTGATGGATGTCGCTCAAGCACAAGCGAAGACAATGTCAAATATTAGGAATCAACAGATAGACGACCAAAAGAAAATTATTGATGGACAGATAGCTTTATTGGAAGGATTAGAAAATCTTACAGAAGCACAGAGACAGGATTTAGTAGTATTGAAATTTAGAAAAAAGGAATTGGAAGATGAGTCATTCCAAATTATAACAGATGAAGCGGTACAGAAAGTTAAAGATAATGGTGACCTTATCAATGATACATTCGCCAATATTAGATTAGCTATAAAGGCTACTGATTATGAAGATGCTGGTGGAGATAACTTAGAAGCGGGTTACGCATCCCTTCTAAATAAATTACAATCTGTTCAAACTGGTTTTAACAACATTAAAAGGGCACAGGAATCAGGTACTATAACCAATGAACAATACTTAACAGGAATACAAGATTTAGAAACTAAATCAGCTAAATTAGTAGGTACCTTTAATAAAGTACAAACTGAATTAGGGGCTGATAGTGATGAAGGTGTATTATTCGCTAAGGCGATAGAAAATGTTGATAACTTAACAAAAAAGTTTGGTGAATCAAGGGTAAACGCTGAGGGATTAATAAACGCTATTCAAGCGGGTAAGACAAATGAGATACTTCAACAACAAACTTCTGAATTAGAAGACCAACAAGCATTACAAAAACAAGCGGAGAAAGACGCTAAGTCAAGAGAGGAACGTCAGAAAAAATGGTTAGAGAATAGAAAGAAGTTATTGGATGAAATCAATAGTATTCTTAGTAGAGAACAAAAAGCGTTACAAGGTTTACAGAAAGCTAGAATAGATTTAGTAGATAATGAATTTCAAAAACAAAAAGAACTAGCGGATTTCACATATGGTACTCAGAGAGACCAATTGATACAGGGAGCGATACAAAGAGAGAAAGGAATATTAGGGGAGAAGTTCGTAGCTGGGAAACTATCTGAACAAGAGTATAGAGACGAAATACAGAGGATAACAGATAATGGTATAGATAACCTAACAGAATCAGAATTAAAACTCTTAGAAGTAAAGAAACAAATATTAGATAAATCCTTAAAAGATATTGATGACGCTATTAAGAGAGAAGCCCTTCTCAGAAGACAGACTATTCAAGATGTAGATGTCATTCAAAAGGAGATTACTAAAATCAAATTAGATAAATTAAAAGAAGAAGCACAATTCGTAGCGAGACAGACTATTGATGATGAGATAGAATTACAAAATAGGTTACTCCAGATTAATCAACAATTTTCTGATAGAGAAATCCAATTGGTTAGAGATACTGAGAAAGAGAAATTAGAAGCGAGAAAAGCACAATATTTATTAGACATCGCTGCTAAGGATTTATCATTAGAACAAAAGAAGAAATTAGAAGTAGAATATAATAGAGATGTAGTTCAAATAGGAGCGGACGCTCAGACAGAGATAGTTGGTATTTTAGATAGTACAACGGAAGCGGCTAAAACCTCCACATTCGAATTGACAGAACAACAACAATTAATATTTGATACTGTTGTCAATACGATAGGACAATCTTTACAAATCATAAATGATGCTTTAAATCAAGCTGCTGAAAACGCTGCCGCTGAAAGAGAAGTACAATTTAGTAAAGAAGAAGAGGGGTTGAATAAACTCTTAGCCAACAAAACACTCTCACAGGAACAATTCGATAATAAGTTAAAACAATTGAACCAAAAGAAAGAGAATGAAGAACTGAAAGCGAAGAGGAAACAATTCAAAAGGGATAAAGCCAATGATATTATTATGGCTGTAATAGCTACCGCTCAAGCAGTATTACAAGGTTTAGCAGCGGGTCCACCACCAGTAGGTCCTATCTTAGCGGCTATAAACGGAGCGTTAGGGGCAGCACAGGTAGGTGTAATAGCTTCACAACAATTTAAAGCGGCTAGAGGTGGTGTAGTTCCAGGTTCTCCTTCTAATGTAGATTCTGTATCTTCACTATTGGCTCCAGGTGAGATGGTAATCAATTCAACTTCAGCTGGAATGTTTGGTTCTTTATTATCAGCGGTTAATCAAGTAGGTGGAGGTATACCATTAGCACCTCCAGGAACACCAATTACCCCACCATCACCAACATTTAGTGATAACGGACAACAATCAGTAGTAAAAGCGTATGTTGTAGAAACAGATATCACCCAAAAACAAGAGAAAGTAAGTAGAATTCAGAGAAGTTCTGAGTTTTAGTAAACTAAAATAAACAAATAATATTATATAGTAGAAAATACGTAGTTATGGAAGAGAGAAATTTACCAACAGTGTACTTAGAAATCGATGTAGAGGATATGGAGAGTGGTGTAACCGCTATTTCATTTGTAGATTCACCAGCGACAGAAGTAGAATGGATGACATTCAGTGATAATAAACCACATATCTTTGAAAAGAAGGATGTAGAAAGAATAATAACTGGACCTGTTATGTTAGCAGAGACACCTATATATAGATTTAGTCCAGAAATAGGAGAATATTTTGTTAAATTCAGTAGAAAAACTGTATTTGATATGATGAAGAAGTACTTCAAAGACGAAAAAATACACAAAGTAAACGAACAACACAATAGTAAAAGAAAGGTTAAGGATGTTTATATGGTAGAATCCTTTATAATCAATGAGAGGACTCGTAGTGAGGTATTCAATGACTTAAAAGATGGTACTTGGATGGCTTCATTCTTTGTAGAAGATGAAAAGTATTGGAATGATGTGGTAATGAAAGGGGATTTTAAAGGGTTTTCATTAGAAGGTATGTTCTCAGAGAGATTAGAAGAGACTATTATTGATGAAGTATATTCCAAAATAGAAAAAATTATGGAACACCCCGATGATGATTATGTATTTGATGAAATAAAGAAGGTTTTAAAAATTAGATAAAATGAACAAATTTATGAGTGGATTATTTACATCCCTATTTGTGTTTGTATCACCTGTAATACCCCTAATATGGTTGGTATTATCCTTCATAGTAGTAGATACTATATTTGGTGTGATGTGTGCTTATCGATTAGGGGAGAAAGTTAAGAGTAGAACGTTATCGAGGATAGTATCTAAGATTACAATATACACATTGATGATGTTATTGGTATATGGTTTAGATGTATTAGTGTTATCAACTTGGATTGAGACACATATGTTAGTAACAAAGATAGGTGCTGGTATATTATGTTCCATAGAAGTGTTCTCAATAGATGAAAATATCCGTAAATGTAACGGAGACAAAGGGGTAGGTTACTACTTCAATAAAGTGTTTGATTTGGTTAAGAAAGTTAAAACAAAATATAACGATGTAATCAACGGAAAGTCAGAATAATGACAAAAAGTAAACACAAATAACAATAATATATTTATAATAAAACAAAAATGAGTAAAAAGAAAACTATACTAGCGAAAATCAAAAACATCTTTACAGAGGAAACTTTAGATGAGGTGAAATTGTTTGTCGATGTTAAAACAGAAGATGGTAAGATTCTACGAGTATCTGATATGTCCGTAGGAAGTACTGTAACCGAAATCACTGAAGATGGTGAGAAAGAGGTTGAAAGTGGTTCATTTGAATTAGTAGGTGGAGTAACTATGATTGTTGAGGATGGTAAAATATCTGAGATTAACAAAGTAGATGAAAACGCTGAAGATGAAATGACAGATGACGAAGAGAAGTTGGAAGAAGTGGTTGAGGAAATCGTTAAAGAAGAAGACGAATTAGACGAACACGAAGGTTTATACCTTAAGTTAGAAGATGGTACTGAAATTCACGTTGTCACCAAAGTAGAAGGTGAACTAAGTGAAGGTGATGTTGTTCATATTGTTTCAGAAGAAAAAGAAATGTCCCCAGCACCAGAAGGAGAACATACATTAGATGATGGACGTATCATAGTATTAGATGGTGAATCTAAATTAGTAGAAGTACGTGAAACGTTATCAGAAGAAAAAGAAGAAGAAGAAATGTCTGAAGAGGTTTTGACTGAAGAGGTAGAGGCTGAAGAAGCTGTCAAAGTTACTAACCAATTGAAAGACTTAATTTCACAAATAAAAGATTTAAAAAATTCATTTGAAGATATGAAGAAAGAAAATGACGAACTTAAAAGTAGGTTCAACAAATTCGCTTCAGAACCTTCAGAACAACCCATTAAAGAGAAGATATCTTTCTCAAATATAACGAGAGAAGATAAACTAAAATTCTTTAGTAAAAGATAATAATAAACATTAAAAAAAATTAAATTATGAGTTTAAATGTAGCAGCTTTAACAACTTACACAGACGAGTTGAAAATGGAGCTTATCAAAAAGTCCGTTCTACAGGGTAGAACAACTCAATTAATTAGTGTACAACCTGATATCAAATCAGCAGCGTCCATTAATATAATTGATTCAACGTTATCTCTTCAAGCAGGTGCTTGTGGATGGAACGAAGCTGGAACAACAGCATTGACACAGAGAGACCTTTCTGTATGTCCAATTAAGATTAACGAATCTATCTGTTTAGATACGTTAGAGTCTTATTACACTCAAAAGATGATGCAACCTGGTTCTTACAACGAGGAGATTCCTTTTGAACAAATGTTTTCTGAAGAGAAAGCTGGTAAAATCAACGCAGTAATCGATGATATCATTTGGAAAGGTGATACAGTATCTGGTACAGGTAACCTAGCACTATGTGATGGTTTCTTAGTATTGGCTAATTCATTGTCAGGAGACACTGTAGCTGGTAACACATCAGCAGCGACATCAATTACAGCAGCAAACATCATCGACTTAGTTGACGATATGGTAGCAGCTATTCCATCAGACATTATTGATGCTGATGACCTTCACGTCTTTATGGGATACGAAGTATATAGACTATACGCTAAAGCATTGAGAGACGCTAACTTATTCCACTACACTGGAGCTGAAGACCAAGGTGAAGACTTTAGTCAAATGGTACCAGGTACTAACGTAAGAGCAATCGCAGTTAGAGGATTAAACGGAACTAACAGAATGATTCTTTCGAGAGCAGCGAATCTTTACTTCGGTACTGACTTGTTGAATGACTCTGAAGAATTCAGAATCTTCTATTCGGAAGACAATGATGAAGTTAGATTCAGAGCGAAATGGAAAATGGGTGTACAATTCGCCTTTCCAGAATTCGTAGTAGACTTTATCTTATCATAATAACTACCAACATAAGGGGAGGTCACACTCCCCTTTATATAAAAAAAGGTGAACAATAATAAATAAAAAAAATAAAAACAAAATATTATGGCATTTAATTGTATATTAGACAGTGGATATGTTTTAGATTGTAACTCCGTTGGTGGTGTTGAAAAAGTATGGTTGGGTACCTGGGATGGTGACACAACTTATACATTTGACGCAGACTCAGTGGTATCAGGAGCAACTGACGCAGGAACTGTTTATAATTTCGAACAAGATATTGAGTTCGCTGGTTTAGAACAAGCGGGACAATTCTCAAGAGAAAATGGAACTGTATTCTATGAATCAAACCTTTCTCTTAAATTTACGAATCTTGATAAAGATTTAAGAAACACTTTAGTCGCTATCGGTAGAGCACCGATATACGCAGTTGTAAAATCAAACGCTGGTGAATACTACATCTTAGGTGTAGAGTCCGCTGGTAGAGCAACTGAGGGTGTAGCATCATTAGGAGTCGCTTTAGGTGATATGAATGGAGCAACATTGACTATTCAATGGAAATCGGCTAGTGGAGCATATCTATTAGACGAAACTGTTTTAGGAACGGATATTCCAGTAGCACCGTAAGGTACTATGTAATCTCACATATAGTTTTTCCAAACACTGAGGGGTACTTTAATTAGTACCCCTTTTTTTGTGAATCATAAACAAAATCAAAGGTTTTATATTTTATAATAAAATAAGTCAATTATGATTACATTAAACCAAAATGAGTCTAATATAGTGGTTTTAACCCTAAATGAAAAGAAGATTGGGGATAACCCATATTTCCTTCAACTATATTCTAATCAGAATAAGGATAATACTCTCATATCTCTCACAGGAGACACTTCTACCAATGTTATAAGGTATAACAGATACGATATTAATTTAACACCCTTAAATCTAATCGTTGGCGAATATGACTACTTCTGTCATCAATATAGTGGGAGTACAATATCATTATCAGCATCAACCAATATCGTTGAATCTGGGAAATGTAGAGTATTTGGAACAGGAACAACTGTAACAACATTTGAGAATAACGAACAAAACTATACATTTGTATAATTATGGAAAATAAAACAAAAAACAAAGTAAGGATACTTAATTTTAATGAGGCGTATGTCCAACCAGAATATAAGTATAACAATAAGAGACACCTTATTGAGTGGGGAAAGGATAATCAATATCCGATATACCTTTTAAACCTGTATAACGCTTACGGAAGTACCACACACAAATCTATTATCAATAGAAAGGTGAAACTAACAAGTGGACAAGGATGGGATGATGTAAATAACCCTCAATTGGAAAAGTTTATGAAAGATAATAGACTGAACAAAGAGGTAGTGAAAGTATCTTTGGATTATGAACTATTTAATGGTTTTTGTTTGGAGGTAATCTATAATAAAGAGGGTACTGAGATAAGTTCTTTAAAACACGTTCCATTTCATAAGGTAAGAATAGGTATTGAGACAGAGGATGTTCCTTTTACACATTATTGGTATTCCGATGATTGGGGACAATATAAAAAGAAAGGATACGAACCTTGT
>TARA_R110000772_G_scaffold15072_46_pt1 | contig 29332 bp, 16 predicted proteins | sample TARA_R110000772 | Tara Oceans TARA_R110000772 (sample SAMEA4397948) | marine metagenome | biome: Polar Biome; feature: [SRF] surface water layer (ENVO:00010504); material: water (ENVO:00002006), including particulate matter (ENVO:01000060) such as... | depth 5 m | reverse complement strand
TGCCGGTGGAATGTTCGCGGTAGCGCCGGGCATGCCGATTGAAGACCCCAAAGGACGGGTGGTCGGCTATGTTCAGTCGGTCAAGCAGTCGGGCGGCGGCGTCGTGCAATCCGTGATTGTCGAAAGCGGCAACCGCACCGCAGAATTGCCAGCTGCCAATTTCGCGGGATCCGGTGATGTTCTGGTCACGGGCATGACAAAGGGCGAAGTGAAAAAAATGTCGAAAGAGCAAGCCCGCGCACCCGAGGGTGACGCAGGCCAATAAGCCACTCGTGGAACTGGCGGCGTTGATCTAGTCGCGTAACCCCCGATCATCGCCCGGTTTCACCCAAGAGGCGCGCTGGAACATTATCCAGCGCGCCTTTTTGTTTGTCCGGATCGTTCCCGCGCTGCGTGAATCAAACTTATCTCCAATATTCGCTGGGAAATTGTCCGGTTTTTTGGCACGATGGCATTTAAGCGAAGGACGTTTGAATGACCGGAAACAAAATGACCGAATATCAATCCCATTTGCAAGACGTTCTAGACGCTCCGGAAGGCCCGCATATCGGGGCTCTGTTTGATTTCGACGGCACCATCATCGCCGGCTATTCGGCGACATCGATGTTGTGGGAAAAAATCAGGCGAGGGGAAATGACCGCCGAACAGCTGGTCGAAACGATCAACGTGATGGCGCAATATAGCACCGGAAATATGGGTTTTTCCGGGCTGATGACCGGTGCGGCGAAGTTCATGAAAGGCGTGACCGAGGAAAGCTATTTCGAATTTGGCGAGGAGCTTTACGAAAAATATATCGCGCGAAAGGTCTATCCCGAGGCGCGGGCCCTGATCGAGGCGCATCGTGCCAAGGGTCACACCATTGCCATCATATCTTCCGCGACGATCTACCAGATCGAACCGACCGCTCGCGATCTCGATATCGAGCATGTTCTTTGCTCGCAATATGAAGTCAAAAATGGCGAGTTCACCGGCGATATCATCCGGCCATTATGCTTCGGCGAAGGCAAGGTTATCGCGGCAGAAAATCTGGCCGCAGATTTTGGTCTGGATCTCGACAACAGCTATTTCTATTCGGACAGCTATGATGACATCGAACTGCTTGAACGGGTTGGCAAGCCGCGGCCATTGAACCCCAATGGCAAGTTGCGCGAGGCGGCGCAGAAAAATGGCTGGCCGCTCGAGAAATATGACAGCCGCGGGCAGGGCAAGCCGGTCGATTATGTCCGGACCATATACGCTACCGGCTCGCTGATCGGTTCTGCCATTGCTTCGTTGCCGATCTGGGCGCTGACGGGGTCGCAGCGCGAGGCGATGAACTTTTCGACCGGTCTTTTTGGTGATCTGGCAACCGCGCTGACCGGCTGCGAGCTGGAAGTGACCGGCGAAGAAAATCTGTGGACTTCGCGTCCCTGTATCTTTGTCTTCAACCATCAGAGCAAAGCGGACGTGATGATCCTCGCCAAGCTGATCCGCAAGGACATGGGCGGGGTGGCAAAAAAGGAAGTGCGCGATACGCCGGTGATCGGCAAGCTGATGGAGCTGGCCGGTACGGTCTTCGTTGACCGCGCCAATGCGGGGAGCGCGATCAAGGCGATGGCGCCACTGATCGATGCGGTAAAGATCGATGGCAAGTCGATTGTTATCGCGCCGGAAGGCACACGAACCCTGTCGCCGAAACTCGGCCCTTTCAAAAAGGGTGCTTTTCACATGGCGATCCAGGCAGGCGTGCCGATGGTACCGATCGTCATCCACAATGCTGGCGATGTTGCGCCCAAGAACGAATTTCTGATGCGCCCCGCGAAAGTCAGGGTTGATATCCTGCCTGCCGTAGATACCAGCAAATGGTCGACCCGGACGATGACCAAGCATGTTGCCGAGGTGCGCGGGATGTTTCTCGAGGCGCTCGGTCAGGCGGAGGAAGAAGAAGCCCTCGCTGCGCTGGTCGAAGAGGACGCGGAGGCGGTCAAAAAGCCGGTCGCATCGAAACGTCCCCGCAAACCATCTGCCGCCGGCAAGAAGTCGGCGCCGGTGAAAATCACGACGCCCAGCAAGACTACCGCGCGGAAAACCGGCGTTAAAAAAGCGGCGACGAAGAAACCCGTTGCCAAAAAGCCGGCAAGTCGATCTACGAGACCGAAGAAGCCGACCGCGGAAACGCCGAAAAAAGTACAAGCGGCCGAATAGGCTAAAAGCAAGGGGCGAGGATGGACGAAGCGATACAGATAGCAAATGCCGGATCGCTGTTGGCGAAAGGGCCCAAGCTATTTGTGATTGATGCACGCAATGGTGTCGAGCGGCGCTATCTGCTCGACTGGTTGCATAGTTCCATCGCCGAGGGCGGCCCGGGCGGAAAGCTGAACTGGGTAGCCTTGCCGATATCGGATGAACGTGCGAATTTGCGCCTGGGTCCGCTGGAAGAGAAGCTCAAGGAACATCCTGATACTTTGGTCGTGCCGGTACGTATCGCCTGGCGGATCCCCAATTTCGAAAAAAGCCGCGCCGTCAAAATGCGCCACGTCATCTTCGGCGATCCGCGCAATCCGGGCAGTTTTCGCGCCCGGTCAATCCTGTGGCGCGACAAGCGCCGCGCCCATTGTCTGACCGGACAGCCCGCGACGATCGGCGAACTCAAGCAAAGATTTTCCGAACTCAGCAAGGATTACGACCAGACCGACAATACGGAACTGGCTGCCTTTGTTGTCAGACAAGCGGGCCTCGTCCTCGATATCGCCGAGCGCGGATTGCGCGGGCGGCGCTACAAGGTCCCCCGGCATGTGGCAGACGGTCTGCGCAGCGATGCGCGTTTCCGCGCTGCGATGACCAAGCTGTCCGTCGATCTCGGCAAGAGCGAGGTGGAGCTTTACGAACAAGCTACCAAATATATGAAGGAGCTGATCGCTCGCCCGAGCCCGATGTTTATCGACATGAAGGCCAAGCTTGACCGCTTCATGCTGTCGCAGGGTTATGAGAATGAAGTGGTCTTCGATCGCAAGGAGCTGGCCCGTTTGCGCCAGACGATGCGCGAGCATCCGACCTTGCTGCTGTTTACCCACAAAACCTATATCGACGGCGTGACCGCCACCGATCTGGCCTATCAGAACGATTTGCCCCTGATCCATCTGTTCGGCGGTATCAATCTCGATTTTTTCGGTCTCGGCTTCATGCTGCGCCGCGCCGGTACGATCTTCATCCGCCGAAGCTTCGAGAACAACCCCGTCTACAAGCTCGTTCTCCGCTATTATGTCAGCTATCTGCTGGAAAAACGATTTCCGATGACCTGGGCGTTCGAAGGCACGCGGTCGCGGCTCGGGAAACTGATGCCGCCGCGCTACGGCCTGCTCAAATATGTCATGGACAGCGCGCACGCCAATGACGTTGAAAATGTCCATATCATTCCGGTCGTGACCAGTTTCGACCTGATCCGGGATGTCGAAGAATATGCCAGCGAACAGACCGGCCGGATCAAGAAGCCGGAGTCCCTGAGCTGGTTCATCGGCTATCTCCGCAGTCTGCGCGAGCCGATGGGCAAGGTCTATGTTGATTTCGGCGAGCCGGTCATTGTCAAAAAGGCACCCGACCCGAACAACCGTCTGGCCCTGTCCAAAATGGCTTTCGAAGTCGCTGTTGAGGCCAACCGGGCAACGCCACTGACGCTGACTTCGCTGATGTGCCTCTGCCTGCTCAGCACGGCCCCGCGGGCAATGACGGAAGACGAACTGCGCGCGATAATTAACTATCTGACCGGCTGGGCGCGGGAGCGCAACATCCGGATGAGCGAGGATCTGACCGACCGGAATCTCGAGGGTGTTCAGCGCGTCATCGAAACCTTGGTAAACAACGGGCTTCTGGTTCGCTATGACAAGGGACCGGCGCTGGTCTACGCGATCGAGCCCGACCAGCATCCGATCGCAAGCTATTATCGCAATTCGATCATCCATCATTTTCTCGACAAGGCCATCATCGAATTGTCGATCTTGAAGGCGCGGGAAGTGAGTGACCGGAAAGCGGAAGATGTTTTCTGGGAAGAAACCGACCGGCTTCGCGACCTGTTCAAGTTCGAGTTTTTCTACCCGGAAAAGCAGCAATATCGGGAAAATATCGAAGCAGAATTGCAGAGGGTCGATCCGAACTGGAAGGTTAAGCTGGAAGAAGGGGGTGGTATGCTGGCCAGTCTCACCAATCGCTTCCAGCCACTGATTGGCCACGCCGTATTCCTGCCTTTCGTCGAGGCTTATACGATCGTTCTGGATATCTTGTCGCGGCTCGAGCCCGGGCAGGCGGTTGACAAGAAAAGTTGCGTCGCCCTGGCGTTGAAAGAGGGGCGGCAGGCATACCTTCTCCGGCGGATCACGAGCGAATCCTCGATCGGCAAGATTCTGTTTGAAAATGGATTCAAAATGGCCACGGGCCTCGGCTTGACCGGTGAAACAACAGCCGAAATCATAGTCGAGCGCAAGGCTCTGCTGCGCAAGTTCAGGGCGCTTTCGAGACGGATGGAAAAATCCCGCCTCGAAGTGCTCGCGCTCGCCGACAGGATATTTGAATGAACCGCGCCGCCGAAAGGGCATCCAGATGACCGAAGAAAAAAATATCAGTCAGTTGAGCGCTCAGGATGCCCAATTTCTCTATATCCAGTCTGCCACCAATCTGACCCATGTGATGGCGGTCTATATCTATGATCCATCGACCGCTCCCGGCGGAAAGGTGCGCTTCAAGGATATTATCGAACATATGCGCAAGCGATTGGACATCTCGCCGATGTTCAAGCGCAAATTATATCGCCTGCCGATGGATATCGATCACCCATATTGGGTCAAGGACGAGCATTTCGATCTCGAGGCGCACATAACCCATGGCCGACTGCCCGCGCCGGGGGACTGGCGACAGTTTTGCATTCACGTGGCTCGTCATCACAGCAAGCCAATGGATATGACCCGGCCGCTCTGGGACATGTATGTGCTCGAGGGGCTTGATAATGTTCCCGGCTTTGCCAAAGGCAGCTATGCCATTTTGACCCGGATACATCATTCTACCATCGACGGGGCGTCCGGAGCCCATTTTTTTGCCGCGGTTTCGGACAAGGACGCGAAAGGAACGCCGGCCATACCGCTGCCGAAAGGCAAACCGGCGGACAATGACTTGCCGTCAGTATCCGATATTATGAATCGCGCGATCAACAGCACGGTAACTTCTCCCGTCAAGCTGGCTCAGGCATTCATGAAATTCGCGCCTGCTCTGCTGTCATCGGCGCAACAGAATCTGGCAGGCAGCGGGGAAAAAACGGAAGCCGGTGTTCCGGAAACCAGATTCAACGGACCGGTGACGCCGCACAAGATGTTTGACGCGATCACCTTTGATCTCGACGAACTGAAGAAAATGCGTCTCAAAGTGGCAGACGCGACGATCAATGATGTTGTGCTCGCGATCTGCAGCGGCGGATTGCGTCATTATCTGACCAAACATAAGGAACTGCCGAAAGAATCGTTAATCGCGGTGGCTCCGGTCAATGCGCGCAGCCATACGGGTGACGAGACCAAGCCTGGCAATAATATATCGGCAATGACCATCAAAATCTGGTCGAACATTGCCGATCCGGTCGAGCGTCTCGAGGCAATCAGAGATACCACCCGGGACACCAAGGCAGCAAAGTCCGGGCTTAGCGCACGGATCATGACCGATCTGACCAAACATATTCCGGGTGTCACCATGGCCGGCGTCGCGAGAATTCTGACCGACGAACGTTTTGCGCCGAAAATGAGCAATTTGATGGTTTCCAACGTTCCCGGCCCGCAAATGCAGCTGTTCATGAACGGCGCGAAGCTGACCCATCAATATGCTTTGGCGCCTCTCGCGCACGGAATGGGCCTGTTCATCGCGACCCCGAGCTATAATGGAAAGATATCCTTCAACATCATCTCGGACCGAAAAATGATGCCGGATGTTGAGTTTTTCCGTGAATGCCTGCAAAGGGCGTTCAATGAACTGCGCGATGCCAAGCCAGGTGCCGCTAAAAGTCAGGCTGTAAAAGCGGCTGAGGTATCGACAAAACCGGCGAGGTCCAGCGACGGTTCGGTTATGTATCGACGGGTTGCCAGAAAACCGAGAACGGTTGCGTCAAAAGCGACCGGCGGTGGCAGGCCGAAAGAGAAATAGGAGGCGGATAGATTGCACGCCGCCCGATTCCCGTGCGGCGGCCGGCATTTTGCGCAATTTTGGTGAAAGAGTGTACCGAAGATGATCCTGAACACGACGTTGAAGATGGAAAAGGAAATGGCGCAAGCCAAAAGCTATTCCGAATGGTCGAAAGCCGCGAAAGCGCACGACAAATCGACCGGAGTCGACAAGTGGAAGGCCTCTGACGAGAGCAAGCATTTCGACCACACTTCCATCCGCCGCCGTCTCAAACGTCTCTCCGGGCTGTGGAAGTCTCAGGACAACGCGGGACTTTTATACGCGCTGAATGAAGGCATTCACGGAAATATGGACGGCATGGGCCATGCTCGCCTGCACCAGAAGGCGAAATTCGGGACCAAGCAACTTATCCAGGACTATGTAGACGCGATCGTCAACTCACTGGAATATCTGGCCAGCGACAAGGTCACCGATATCCCGTTCGAGGAAAAACTCGATTTCTTTCGCCGGGCACAGCATTGCTACGGACGTTCGGCGTTCCTGATGAGCGGTTCGGGCGCCTATCTCTATTTCCACGTTGGTGTTGCCAAGGCATTATGGGAAGAAGGCCTGCTGCCCGATATCATGTCCGGCTCCAGCGGGGGATCGGTTGTCGGTGCTTTGATCAGCACGCATAGCGACAAGGACATACCGCCCTTTTTCAAACCCGAAAATCTTGTCGTCGGAGCCGATGATGCGAGTGAAGAGGAGAGCGGGTTCCTGGGCGGTAGCAGGCGGTTGCGAGCCGATGAAATACGTCAGCGTCTGACAGAATTGCTCCCGGATCTGACCTTTCAGGAAGCCTATGAGCTTACCGGACGTCATCTCAACGTTTCGATCGCGCCGGCGGAAAAGCACCAGACATCGCGGCTGCTGAACGCGATTGCTTCGCCCAACGTCTATATTCGTGAAGCGGTTCTGGCTTCTTGTGCGGTTCCGGGCATCTATCCACCGGTCACATTGGCAGCCAAGGATCATCGCGGCGAGCGCGTGCCTTATTTGCCCAATCGCAAATGGGTGGATGGTTCGGTAACCCATGACCTGCCGGTCAAACGTCTTGCCCGGCTCTACGGGGTCAACCACCATATTGTCAGTCAGGCGAATCCGCTGGTCACTCCATTTGCCACCGATTTCAGCCAGAAGCGCAATCCGCTTTCCTCCATCCGCAACGCGTCGACGGCAACCATGAAAGCGTGGTTCAACGCCAATGTCGAAATGATGCAGAAGCCCTTGTCCTATTTCCCGCGTCTGAACAGCATGGCCAATATGGCGCTTTCGGTGATCAATCAGGACTATACCGGTGATATCAACATCATCCGCCCGACGATGTTCTGGGGACCGTCCAAGATATTGAGCAACTTGCCGGTTGAAGATGTTGCCGAACTGATCGCGCTCGGCGAGCGTACAGCATGGCCGAAAATCGAGATGGTTCGCACCCAGACCAAGATCAGCCAGACGCTGGACCGGATTCTGTTTAGATTCGAAAATGAACTGGCGCATGACCACGAACTGGTCGTCAAAAGGAAAATCGCTTGAAGCACCAAGAAGCAACTCTCTTGCTTCCGCCGGGATCAAAAGCGGCGGGTGCGAAATTATTCTGGCAGAGATGGTCGCCCGATGGAGACCCCAAGGCCGTGATATTGTTGGTTCATGGCTATGCCGAACATTCTGGCCGATACCATTATTTCGCCGAACATTGTCTGAGCAAGGACTACGCGGTCTATGCGATGGACCATTGGGGACATGGCCAATCGGATGGCACGCCGGGGTTCGTCCCGGACTTTTCGGTATTCCACGATGGCGTTGACCAGCTGCTCGCCCGCGCGAAGCAGGATTTTCCCGATCTGCCGGTGATCCTCGTCGGGCATAGTATGGGCGGGTTGATCAGCGCCACCTATCTGATCGGGAATCAGGACCGGTTCGCCGCCTGCGTACTCTCGGGCCCGGCGGTAAAAGCGGCGGAGGAACCCTCGGCTTTCCTGAAGATGATCAGCGGCTTCCTGTCGCGATTCTTCCCCAAACTGGGGGTGCTGGAGCTTGATCCGAACGGCGTTAGCCGCGATCCCGAGGTGGTTTCGGATTATCTTGCCGATCCGCTGGTCTATAATGGCAAGATGGGCGCAAGGCTTGCTGCCGAAATGCTGGGCAACATGTCGAGCGTCCAGCAAAATGCCGGACGGATTTCGCTGCCATTGATGATGCTCCACGGCGGGAAAGACAGCCTTGCCGCCGCAGAAGGTTCGAGATTTCTGGATGACCATGTGTCGTCGACCACCAGGATGTTGAAGATCTATCCGGAACTCTACCACGAAATTTTCAACGAACCGGAGAGAGACCAGGTATTGAACGACATGACCGACTGGTTGGACGACCGGCTGACGGCAGGAAGAGGATAGCGCGAGCCATGGAGATATTCATTACGGTCCTGGGGATTATCATGGTGGGGCTGATTGCCCTCTATGTTCTGTTCCCGCGGACCCTTTTCGGGTTTTTTCGCGATACTCTGCGCAAGAGGGGCAAGTTGACGGTTAAGTCGATCCGTGTTGGAGATATGATCTGGCCCTATCTTGAAGGCGGTTCACCCGATGCGGAGCCTCTGGTTCTGCTGCACGGTTTTGGCGGCGACAAGGATAATTGGGCGGCCTATGCGCCCGAGATCGTGGGCAAGTATCGACTGATTTCGCCCGACCTTCCAGGGTTCGGCGAAAATGTCAGGGATATTGACCGCGACTATGACATGGCCACACAAGCAGCACGCGTCCGCGACTTTCTCGATGCCATGGGCATCGAGAAATGTCATATCGGGGGCAACAGCATGGGCGGGTTTGTATCGCTTCGCTTTGCGCTGGACTTTCCGGAGCGGTTGATCTCGATGACCCTGTTCAACAACGCCGGGGTTGTCGGAGCCAATGAAAGCAAGCTGCAGCAGGAAGCGCAGGGCGGGAAAAATCCGCTGGAGATACACAGCCCTGACGATGTGAAGCGGATGCTTGCCTTCGTCGCCCATAAGCCCATGAAAGTTCCGGGACAGTTTCGGAAGATTTTCTACGAGGATTTTGCGGTGCACCGCGACTTGCTCGACAAGATATTCTGGACGCTGGTCGAAGATGGTACGGTGAAACCGTTGAATGACCAGCTTGGTCAGGTGAAGACGCCGACTCTCATTATATGGGGACGCCACGACCAGTTGATTGATGTCAGCTGTGTCGATGTCCTGAAGAACGGGATCGCCAACGCAGAATCGGTGGTATTTGAAGACGTTGGCCATATTCCGATGATCGAAAACCCCAAAGGAACTGCCAGGCATCATCTCGAGTTCCTTGCCAAACACTGAGAATCTCTCCAGTTTGCTCAGGACCGGCTTCCGCCAGAGGAGTCGCTTTAAAAGGGGTGTTTATGGAGTTGAAAGTTGGATTGCTCGGCGGCGGGTCATGGGGAACCACGGTGGCCTCTTTGGTGTCCCGGAACGCCCCGATAAAGCTCTGGGCGCGGGATCCGGAAACCGTCATCGACATCAATGATAATCACTGCAACAGCAAATATCTACCCGACATAAAATTACCACCGGCTCTGACCGCGACATCGGAAATAGGCGAGGCTGTATCCGGTGCAGACGTGCTGGTCATGGCCATTCCTTCCAGCAATTTCCGCAACGTGCTGGAGCAAGCCAAGCCGCATCTGCGGCCGTGGGTTCCAGTGATCAGCCTGACGAAAGGGTTGGAGCTGGCGACCAGCAAACGGATGACGGAAGTGATCGAGGAAGTCCTCCCCGGCCATCCCGTAGGCGTCTTGACCGGCCCTAATCTGGCGCGCGAAATCATGGCAGGGCAGGCCGCTGCGAGCGTGATCTCGATGGAAGACGAGATTATCGTGAAGCAGCTCCAGCAGCTTTTCCACTCGGGCCTGTTTCGGGTTTATACCAATACCGATTTGCTTGGGTGCGAGCTGGGCGGCGTTCTCAAAAATATCATCGCGATCGCGGTTGGCATGGGTGACGGGCTTGGCGCGGGAGACAATACCCGATCGGCATTGATCACCCGGGGGCTCGCCGAAATCACCCGTCTCGGTGTCGCGATGGGTGGCAAGCCGGAAACATTCTCCGGCCTGACCGGTATGGGCGATATGATAGCCACTTGTACCAGTCCGCTGAGCCGCAATCGTCACGTCGGTGTCGAGCTAGGCAAGGGGCGTCATATCGACGAAATCATAGACGAGATGCTGATGGTCGCGGAGGGCGTAAAAAGCGCACCCACGGTGATGGCGCTGGCCAAAAAATACGGGGTGGAAATGCCGATTGCCGAGGATGTTTTTGAAGTCACGAAGGGCAATCGTTCTGCCGTCCGGGCATTCCGTGGATTGGTAAATCAATCGGCAGGAGCGGAGTCCGACGCAGGATGATGACGCGCGTTTTCAGGCGCCTCAACTACCCGCAACCCGTTTATGGTTAAACAAACAATGTGAAAAAACTGTGACATTTTGTGGCATTACGGATGAATTTTGTTGAACTGTTTGGACCCAAGGGATTCAAATATCAGCAGATTTCCGAGTCAATTAAGCATGTTAGGAAAACTTCTTTGTTTTACTTGCTTTGAAATGGGGCATATCATAAAATTCGATACCTTAGGCGAGGGAATTTGTTAGATTGAGTTTTGTCAAAACCTTTGCCAGCCAGGGAGTAGAGTATGGATTTTCGCAGCCGAGCGGCCAATGATCCGAAAGAGAGCTTGCGGATCGAGGAAAGTGATCTGCTAGCCGAGGCTGCGTCCATTCCCGATCCTGATATTTTCCAGAAGCAGTTCCGAGAAATCGATCTCCGTTTTGACCGTTCTGACGAGATTTTCTGGTGCTACATGAACCAGAAGTCGCGCCCGAGCTACACCTATGAACTGGGAGACGAAATCCAGCAGGTCCAGGACTGGATTCATTCCAACTATGCCATGGACGGGTCAAAGGCGGCGGATCCCTTGCGTTATTTTGTCTGCGGATCGCGTACTCCCGGCATTTATAATCTTGGTGGGGATCTGAAGCATTTCGCGGCTTGTATCCGGCGCCGTGATCTCGGAGCGTTGAAGAAATACGCGCGTACTTGCGTTCACATGCAGTATGAAAACAGTACCGGTTTTGGCGCACCCATTATAACCATGGCTCTGGTGCAGGGAGACGCGCTGGGTGGTGGTTTCGAACATGCACTGGCTTTTGACATTCTGGTCGCCGAAAAAAGCGCGCGACTGGGGCTGCCTGAAATATTGTTCAATCTCTTCCCGGGCATGGGAGCCTATAGCTTCCTGCGGCAGCGTCTGGGACGGAAAGATACCGAGCGCTTCATTCTCGACGGCAAGCTTTTCACCGCTAGCGAGCTGTATGACATGGGTGTGGTCGACATTCTCGCTGAAGATGGCATGGGCGAGGCTGCGATTATCGAATATACCAAGGAAAACCGCAAACGGTTCCACGCCGAACGTGCCGTCTATCGTGCCAGGAAAATCGCTAGCCCGGTCAGTCTTGAAGAGTTGCTGGAGATTACCGATACATGGGCGGAGACCGCACTGTATCTGGAAGAAGCAGATGTCCGGAAGATGGAGCGGCTGGCAACAGCGCAGGATCGCCGCATTCAGCGGTCGTTGCGAGCAGTCTGACGGTCAAGCGGCTCAACGGTCGTCTCGTCCTGATTTTCTGTTGAAGAACGATCGAGGCAATTGCGTATGTCGGCAACCAGTTGTTCAACTTTCGCCAGATAGGCAAACCGGCGGCTTTTGAACTCTGGTTCGCTAATGACTTCCAGCTTTGCACAAGTCTCGACGAGGTAGGTTGCGCCGACATTTGCGGCCCCGCTCTTGAACGCGTGAGCGTGGAAGCGGAAATCTTCGACCGATTCCTCATCGACTGATTTTTTGAACGCGATCAGGATTGCGCTGGCATCTTCGAGATAGGTTTCGATAATCGATTGGACGAAAGCCTCGTCTCCGATCGAGAGAAGATAATCGAGCTGGGTCTGGTCAATCGCGGGTAATTCCAGCAGGTGCTTTTTGCCGTCGAGATTGCTGACCACGCCCAGCGGATCGGATGCGACAGTCTCGTCTGGCTGTCCGTCGAGATTGGCCGTTTGGGACGCTATGACCTCGATAAGCTCTTGCGCCTCGATCGGTTTTGTCATCCGAAGGTCCATGCCGGCATCAAGGCATTTTTTCTCGGTTTCCTCGGTGGAGTCAGCGGTCAATCCGATGATCGGAATATGTTGTCTGGGACCTTCAATCTGACGCCATAGCTGGCAACACTCGACGCCTCCCATGATCGGCATGTTGACGTCCAGAAATACGATATCAAAGGATTTTTGCTCGAGTTCTGCGAGCGCTCTCTCGCCGTCCGCGACCACGGTGACTTCGTGGCCGGCATTGGCCAGGATCGTTTCCAGTACCATCTGGTTTGTGCGATTGTCGTCAGCGATCAGTACGCGGACCGGCGACATTTGCACCGACGGGCTTTCATCTATCGGATTCTGTTTCGGTTGTGAGCCTGCGTCCGCAAAGGAACAGCCAATCTGGACGGCGCTACGAATGGTGCCAAAGTCCGAACCTGCCGGGAGAAGCGTGGCGAAGGCGGCCCGAAGTTGCAGGTCGTTAAGGTTTTTCTCCTTGCCCTGGGCTAACAGAACGGGCGGAAGTTTGGCTTCCCGGAATGCGGACCATAACGGAGATGCGTCATCATGATCATCCGCGATCGCCTCATCCAGCAGCGCAATATCATAATCTCGACAATTGCGTTGCGAGAGTATCTTCTCGATATTGTCGGATGGACGGCATTGAATATGGTCGATTACAATTGACTGATTGTCGTCGTTGCAAATGACTGGTGCATCTTCGTCCCGTGTCAGCGACAATATTCTTACGGCGTCGACCTCCGCATCATGGTCATCGACGTCCGGAAGTCCGGTCGGGAATGAAAGGGTGAACGTGCTGCCCGCGCCAAGTTCGCTTTCCACCGCAATATCCCCACCCATCTGAATGGCGAGCTTTTGGCAAATCGCCAGTCCCAGTCCGGTGCCACCGAACTCGTTGGCGATCGTGTCATCCGCCTGATGGAAAACATCAAAAATTTTCTGGTGTGCTTCCTCTGCAATTCCAGGACCCGTGTCGGTGACCGACATCCACATCCAGTCACGGTCAGGGTCGTTCTCCGCGCCCAATCCGCACCGCAAGGTGATTGATCCGGATTTGGTGAATTTTACTGCGTTGCTGGTCAGATTGATGAGAATATTGCGGACAAAATCCAGCTGGCCGGAGATGATCCGGTCGCTGTGCGGATCCGCCTGGAGGACGATCTTGAGATCTTTCTCGTCAGCTGCAATCTGCATGATCTCGCGGACTTCGGAAAGTACATTGACTAGAGAAAAGTCTTTCGGTGCAGGTAGTTCATCGCGGGAATCGGATTGCGCGAAACTCAACAGCTGGTTGATCAGATGAAGCAAATGGCGACCCGCAGATACGCTGGTCGCGATCATCTGATGCTGCTTGTCCGGCATTTTCATTTCCAGAAGGTGCGTGCCATAGCCGATGATCGCGTTCAACGGCGTGCGCAATTCATGGCTGATGCTCGCGAGAAAGAGGCTTTTGGCCTTGTTCGCTTCCTCTGCTTGTTCCTTGGCCTGCGAGATTTTTGTTATCAGCGTCGAGCAATATGCCGGGATCACCAGCAGCCCTACAAGAAGGCCGATCGACAGTGAGGGGCTGTCGCGCCAGAAGTCGACGGTATAGATGGTCCATCCAAATGCGATCGCGGCCATGGCCGAAGCCAGAAAGAGCCAGGTCACTCCAAATCGGAAACCATTGCCGAGAATGACCCAGAGCATTAGTGGATAGAGGGCGGCGACGCTTGCCCCGCCGATATGGAATATAAAAGCCGCAGCACCAAAATCGGTACAAAGGCCTATGAAACGCCTCAAATTCGAAGCTTTGTGATCCACATGATATGCGATTGCAATGGTGATGCCGACGACGAAGTAGACGCTGAAGCCGATAATCAGATCGGACGGTGCATCCAGAATTGCGCAGGCTGACCAGGCAAGAATGATTAAAATGATCCGGTTCTTGATCATTTCATGTTCGCGATCGCGATCGCGCGGTTGGCCATCCATGCCATAGGGTGTGTTTATGTGATGGTCATGCGGCTTTGGCGAAGCACGGGACGGTCGAGGCGACATGATGTTTAGCCTTCAGCCGAACGGCTGGGTTGATCAACCTTTCGCCCATCAAATAATTTGCGAAGATTTTCGGCGCGTTGGGGGCGGGCGATCTGGAACCCCTGAATCTCGTCGCAACCGGAAATCCGCAACAGATCCAGCTGCGCATCATTTTCGACGCCTTCTGCGACGACACGCATGCCCAGAGCATGGGCCAAATGCGCGATAGTGCCGATGATGGCACGGTCCGCGGCGCTATGTTCGATCCGGGAGATGAATGTGCGATCGATTTTGAGGCAATTGGCTGGCAGGTCCCGCAAATATTGCAGCGATGAATAGCCGGTGCCAAAATCGTCAATCGAGATGCCGACTCCATGGCTGCGGATTCGATCGAGCGTGGCTCTTACTTCATCGTTATTGTCGATCAGCAATTCTTCGGTAATCTCGATGGTGATCTTGGACGGATCAATCCCGTTGGCTTCGATGCTGGCCAACAGTTCGTCACAAAGATTGTGATTCTGGAATTGTCGCGGCGAAACGTTGATAGCGACGCGGGGCAGATCAATGCCCTCGTCGGCATGGGCCTTGATCTCGCGGCAGACCTCGCCAATCACCCAATTGCCCAACAGGTCCATAAGTCCGCTGTCATCGGCAACCCGGATGAACTGGATCGGCAGCAGCCGTCCCCTGATGGGGTGATCCCATCGGATGAGAGCCTCAAGGCCAACATATTCGAGTGTCTGGGCATCAACAATGGGCTGATATTCCAGCGAGAATTGATTTTCGCTCAGCGCGTCGCGCAATTCATTTTCAAGAGCGGCGTCGGCTTGCGCGATGTCATTCATGTCTTCGGAGAAGAACCGGTGACAATTCCGGCCATTGGCCTTGGCGTCATACATGGCAAGGTCTGCCATGCGCAGAACTTCCTCATATTCATCCCCGTCGTCAGGTATAAGGCTGACACCAATAGATGCACTGATAACCTGACCCACGCCACTGATTGCGTAAGGCTCATTGATCGCATTGAGTATTTTGGTGCAGCGAGAGTTGAGGGAATCGACGCTGTCAAATTTGTTCAGGATAATGGCAAACTCGTCACCGCCGATGCGCGCCGCGAAATCCTCGGAACCGATGACCCTTGAAATGCGGTCGGCAACCTCTCGCAATAGTGCATCGCCGCTGTGATGGCCGCGCGTATCGTTGATGATTTTGAAACGATCAAGGTCGAGCAGCAAAAGGGCTGCTTTGCCATTCGATTTCTTGCAATGATCAATGGTGGATTTGACATTCTCGGCAAGCAGCACACGGTTGGGCAAGCCTGTCAACATGTCATGCAGGGCCAGATGTGTTCTGTGTTCTTCTGCAAATTTCCGGGCAGTGATATCAACTGCCGTCGTGAGAACCCCAATGGCTTCACCCTTGTGGTTGAGCAGAGGCGATTTGTTGCAGTGGAAAATCAGGTCGACCCCATCGCTGGTGATCTTTTCTTCATAATGCGGAATCGCAAGCCCGGATTTGAGTACTAGCTCATTCCTGCGCCGCGAATTGGCGGCCAGAGCGGGCTCGAAAAAGCTCGCAAAATCCGCGCCCACCATCTCGTCGGGGTCTTTGTCGAACAAGGCCGATTGGTAAGCATTTGTAAAAAGGCAGTTTCCGGAACGATCGGTGGCGTTGATCATGATCGGGATCGTGTCGATTATCTGTTCGAGCATGCTTTTGCCCGAAGGACCCTCGATAGATGTCGTTTCACCGATCTTTGCATGTTTGCGTTCGGTTTCCGATGCACGTTGGCGCAGCGTCACGCTTTTCTTGCTTTTTGTCAGCAACGACAGCGCGCGACTACAGAATTCAACATGCGAAACAGGGCTCTGCAGGAAATCTGTGGCACCGGCATCAAGGGCAGCAAGCCGGCATTCACGGTCTTGATGCGCGGTGATGACGATTGCCGGCACCTCGCTTGTACCGGGCATCATCCGGACTTTTCGGATAAATTCCGCGCCGTTCATTTGCGGCATCCGATAATCTACCACCATCAAATCGACCTGGTTGTCGCGCAGCCAATGCAGAGCCTCTACCGGGTCAGCGTATGTGACAGCGGAATATCGTTCCCCCATTAGGGTCACAAACTGAGCATAGATTCTCAGATTAGTTGGTCGGTCATCGACTATCAAAACGCACGTGGTCATGTTGTTATGCACTACAGGTCGATGTTCAAGATAAGGTTAACGCCCAATTACGAATTTATAACGATAGATAACAGTATGTTACAAAGTTTACATCGGCTTCGAAATCTGCCTGAGACGCCAGATCTGGATGCATGCCGATGCGTTGTGGCGATTTTCGATATTTTGGCGGGCTCCAAACGAATCGCAAGCCTGATTCCCGGTCGTCAGCATTTGATTGAACAGCCTCGCTTTCGTGACCCGGCATCGCGTTCCTCGTTTACAATCGTGATCAGCGTTGCCGGCCCCGGATCACGAGCAACAAGGGCCAGCCCGTTCTCGGTCATGGACGTTGCATTATTTTGTGATCTTTGGTTAAAGCGGTGTAGCAATTGCGGAGGAGGGGAGCAGCCTTCGCACTGGCCTTTCATCGTCGCGCCTTGGGCGAATGCCCGTTTGTTTGTTACGTTGGAACCACAGGGGGTATTCGATCATCCGACTTGGAATATTGATAGTCATATTTGCGGCATTGCTTTTCCCGGCAACGGTTCAAGCCAAACGGGTTGCGCTGGTCATCGGCAATTCGGCCTATGTCAACACCCGCTCCTTGGCCACTCCCGTCAATGACGCCAATATTATTGCTGATTCAGCACGAGAAGCCGGCTTTGATGATGTGACAGTCGCGCTTGATCTGACGATGAGCAGCTTCCAGCGCGAGCTTCTTGCATTTCGGGAGAAGGCGGACGGTGCAGAAGTTGCCATGATCTATTATGCCGGTCACGGCCTGGAGGCCGAGGGGAAGAACTGGCTTCTTCCGATCGATGCCGAACTTGTCGCACTGGCCGATCTCGCCGCTGAATCGGTCAGTCTTGGCGGATTGATCGAGTCGGCTTCCGGCGCCACGATCACCATGGTCATAGTTGATGCCTCGCGGACAAACCAGTTTGGCCAGGGGTGGGCTCCGAACAGCCGCTCTGTTCCACAAGGCTTGGCGAAATTTGATGCCAATGATGTCCTGCTCATCTACGCGGCCGGCCCGGGTCAAGTATCAACCGACGGTAGCGGGTTTAATTCTCCGTTTGCGTCATCGCTGGCCAAGCGGTTGCAACAATCCGACCTGCCCCTTCAGATGTTGGGGGGAATAGTCCGTGATGATGTCGAGGCGTTCACTGGCGGAGTCCAGCGCCCATTCGCGAGCGTTGGTATCACGGGTACGCCGGTCTATCTTGTTCGGGCGACGCCCAAGGAACCCAAGCCGCCGGCGGTAATAGCGGCGGCTGGTCCTTCCGACTCTGCTGAACCCTCTTACCCGGAGCCGGATTCTCCCCGCCTGAGCGAGCCGGAAGCTTCAACGCCGTCAACCGCTCCTGTCGAGAGGACGGAGGCCGAGCTGGCTTACGTGCCACCGTCAACGGCAGAGCCGGATTTGCCAAGCCTGCCTGCGACACCGGAACTGCCCAAAGAGGGCTATCCGGACTGCCGTGAGAGCCACGAAGTGTTCCAAATGCCGTTCGACAGAGCGGAGGACATCAACCAGTGCACCGTCAAGCTCGATCAATATTATAGCGAAACCCTCACTCCGTTTCGCGAACGGATGATCGAGCATCAGAAAGCCATCTCCCAGCTCTATGTCGATAAAGTCGGCGGTAATATGCAATATTCGCCCAAGAGCCAGGACGGCTTTTATGCGATGATGATGCAGGAACATGCCGACTCCGACCCGGAAGGGATCAATCTGGCAGACTATCGGGCAGCCGAGGCGCGATATCAAAAGGATCGCGAATATCTGCAAGATCGCTTCTGTTTCAATACCGGGTGCGGTGGCTATCCTGTGCCGGAATTCGACGTCGAACTGGCACTCGCTCGGCCCAAGCTGAGGATGGACCGATCTGCCGGAGAAATGGAAAATGGAACGGTATTGGCCAGTGAGGCCGCCAACTCCGGCAAGACCACGAAAAAGAAGAAAAAAACCGGTTCAAAAGAATGCAAGGGCGCAAGAAGCGGTGGCGGCCTGATCGGCGGACTGCTTGGCGGTGCGCTGGGAAATGCAGCTGGTCTGGGCAAGGTCGGAACATTGATCGCCGGTGGCCTTGGCGGCGTTATCGGCGCAGAAATTGCCTGCCAGCTTGACGAAAAAGAACAGGAAAAGGCAGCCGAAGCGACATTGGCGATCGTTGAAAAAGAAGAGGTCGGCGCCGTCGCGACATGGCAGAGTCCGACCCGTGCCGATGTTTCCGGTTCGTCGACAATCACCGCATTGACCGCCGAACCCGATGGTCGGAAATGCCTGAATATAACGGATGTGGCGATTATCGACGGCGAGGAAACAAGAATAGCCAAGCAGATGTGCCGCGGTGCTGGCGAGAAAAATTACACGCTGATGGCCTAGTTGTAGTCCGGATTGCCTTTTCGAAAAAGCGGTGGTCGGGAAGAGAGGATTTGAACCTCCGGCCCTTGCGTCCCGAACGCAATACTCTACCAGACTGAGCTACTTCCCGATCCGTTGTCCTGTTTCCGCTCGAACGGCTGCGACCAGCCGATAATATTCGAAACCCGATTCCGGTTCAAGCCATCACCATTGCCCGAGAAGATTCTCGATCTTGATCTTGGTTCAACCGGATTTGGTTGAGGATATGGCCAGAGCGGTCTAGCGTTTGCCGGACAACTGGTTGGAGATTGATGGTTTGATTCCCGGGCAACATTATGAGCAGCAATATCTCGACCTGATGCGGCAAATTTGGGCGCAGGGGGATGAACGTGTCGACCGGACCGGTATCGGCACGCGTGCGACATTCGGCGTCACAATGCGCTTTGACCTCGCCGACGACGCTATACCGCTGCTGACGACCAAGCGGGTATTCTGGAAAACTGCGGCGCGGGAAATGCTCTGGTTCCTCACCGGGAACACGAATATTCGCGAGCTGGTGAAGCAGAAAGTGCATATCTGGACAGACTGGCCGCTCGACAAATATCGCAAGGAAAGCGGCGAGCAAATTGACCGGGATGCTTTCGAACAGCGGATCATCGAGGATGATATGTTCGCGGCAAAATGGGGCGACCTGGGGCCGGTCTATGGCAAACAATGGGTCGACTGGCCGCGTTATACGCCAGCAGGTGAGGGGCTGTTTCGTCGGGAAGAGAAGGGTATCAACCAGATCGAGCTGCTGATTGACGGGATCAAGAATAACCCTGGCTCCCGGCGTCATATTTTTACCGGCTGGAATGTCGCGGAACTGGACCAGATGGCGTTGCCGCCCTGCCACAAGACCTACCAGTTTTACGTTGCCGGCGGAAAATTGTCCGCGATCCTCTATCAGCGGAGCTGCGACCTGGGTCTCGGCTTTGCGTTCAACGTGTTTTCCGCGGCGCTGCTGATCCGGATGATCGCGCAGCAATGTGATCTGGAACCCGGAGAGCTGGTGTGGAACGGTGGTGATGTGCATCTTTACCTCAATCATGCCGATCTGGTAGAAGAACAGATCGCGCGCGAGCCTTCCGGGGCCCCGAAATTGAAAATATTGCGCAAGCCCGATTCGATTTTTGACTATGAGATCGGTGATTTCGAGGTGCAGGACTATGCGCCCCAATCGCATATTTCCGCGCCGGTAGCTGTTTAATCCATTAAAAGGGCAGGGAGATTGACCTAAATTGGGTTTTGTAATATTATAACAGCTTGTTGAATTAATATTGCAGCGCAACAAATGCGCGACTCTTGCTGGAGAGGCTCGATGGCTGACGAAAAACCCAAAAGCAATTTGCCCCCCCTGTCTCTGCACGTGCCAGAGCCGAATTTTCGCCCGGGCGACACGGTCGACTATAGCGGTCTCGAGATTCCTGCGGCGGGCGCGCAGGCGCGGCCGGATATAAACACCAAGCCCAAAGACATGCGGGACATGGTCGATGACATGATCCGTGTGCTCGATGACGATCATGCTGCCGTTGGTCCCTGGGATCCGAAGCTGGACGACGAGACGCTGCTCAAGATGCTCCGCACGATGGTTCAGGTGCGCACATTTGATGACCGGTTGCATCGACAGCAACGTCAGGGAAAGACCAGCTTTTACATGAAATGTACCGGCGAGGAAGCGACGTCGGTTGCCGCTGCCATGGCATTGCACGCGGATGACATGTGCTTTCCGAGCTATCGTCAACAAGGCATATTGTTTGTTCGTGGCTATCCATTGACCGAGATGGTCAACCAGATTTTCTCGAACAAGGCGGACAAGCTCAAGGGGCGCCAGCTGCCGATCATGTATAGTTCGCGCGAGCTCAACTTCTTCACCGTGTCGGGCAATCTGACCACCCAATATCCGCAGGCCGTGGGCTGGGCGATGGCCAGTGCCAGCAAGGGCGACAGCCGGATTGCCGCGGTCTGGTGCGGCGAGGGCTCGACCGCCGAGGGCGACTTTCACGCAGCGATGACATTTGCCGCAGTCTATAATGCGCCGGTGATCATGAATATCGTCAACAACCAGTGGGCAATATCGTCCTTCTCCGGGTTCGCCGGTGCCGAACGGGCGACATTTGCCGCCCGCGGCGCTGGCTATGGCATCGCCGCCTTGCGGGTCGATGGCAATGACCCGCTGGCGGTCTATGCCGCAACCCGCTGGGCCGCAGAACGGGCACGGACCAATCAGGGGCCGACCCTGATCGAGCATTTCACCTATCGCGCGGAAGCACACAGCACTTCCGATGATCCCACCGCCTATCGCAGCGCGCAGGAGCGCGAGGAATGGCCACTCGGTGATCCGATCAATCGGCTTAACAAGCATCTGATCCAGCGCGGCGTGTGGAGCGATGAACAACAGGAAGCGCTGGACGCCGAATGTCTCGAAGCGGTCAAGGAAGCGGTCAAGGAGGCGGCCAAGAACGGCATATTGGGCCACGGTCTGCACCAGCCGTTTGAAACCATGTTTCAGGATGTGTTTGAAGAAATGCCCTGGCATCTCAAGGAACAGGCTGCACAGGCCAACAAAGAGCGGGAAATCAAATGGCCGTCATGAACATGATAGAGGCCATCAACAGCGGCCTCGAGACGATGATGGAACGCGACGACAATGTCGTGATCATGGGCGAGGATGTCGGCTATTTCGGTGGCGTGTTCCGCGCGACTGCCGGGCTTCAGGAGAAATTCGGCAAGACCCGCTGCTTTGACACGCCGATATCCGAATGCGGGATCATCGGCGCTGCGGTCGGCATGTGTGCTTATGGTCTGCGACCGGTGCCGGAAATCCAGTTTGCCGACTACATTTATCCCGGCATGGACCAGCTGATTTCCGAAGCTGCCCGGCTGCGCTATCGCTCGGCAGGCGAATACACGGCGCCGATGACCGTCCGGTCTCCTGTTGGTGGCGGTATCTTTGGCGGGCAGACGCACAGCCAGTCGCCGGAAGCGATGTTTACCCATGTTTCGGGTCTGAAAACTGTCATTCCGTCAACGCCTTATGACGCAAAGGGACTGTTGATCGCCTCGATCGAGGATAATGACCCGGTACTCTTCCTCGAGCCCAAGCGGATCTATAACGGTCCGTTCACCGGCTATTATGACAACCCGGTTTCGCCCTGGTCCAAATTTGCCGAGTCAGAAGTGCCGGAGGGTCATTATACGGTTCCGCTGGGCAAGGCGAAGATCGTGCGCGAAGGCGATGCGGTGACGGTCCTTGCTTACGGCACGATGGTCCATGTCGCCAAGGCGGTGGTCGAGGAACATGGTATCGACGCCGAGGTCATCGATCTGCGGACCCTGGTTCCGGTCGACATCGAGACAATCGAAGCTTCGGTCAGGAAAACCGGACGCTGCCTGATTGTGCACGAAGCGACGCGGACCAGCGGCTTTGGCGCCGAGCTGTCGGCTCTGGTACAGGAACGCTGCTTCTATCACCTCGAAGCACCGATTGAACGGGTGACGGGATTTGACACGCCCTATCCGCACAGTCTGGAATGGGCCTATTTCCCCGGACCGGTCCGGATCGGCGAAGCGCTGGAAAAAATTGTCAGGGACTTGAAATCATGAGCAAATATATATTCAATCTGCCTGATATTGGCGAAGGTATTGCCGAAGCGGAAATCGTCAAATGGCATGTCGGGGTCGGCGATGTCGTGGCCGAGGATGACCAGATTGCCGATGTCATGACCGACAAGGCGACGGTCGAGATGGAAGCCCCGGTTTCGGGCAAGATCGTTGGTCTCGCCGGTGAGGAAGGCGACATTGTCGCGATCGGTTCGATGCTGGTCGAGATCGAAGTCGACGGTGATGTTGACGTCGAGGAAATGGAAGAGTTGGAAGCATCCAGCACGGATGCCGACACGGCCGCGGATGATGTCTTGCCGCCAGAGGAAGTTATTGAAAACAAAGAGGATAGTGCGGATACTTCGACGGACTCATCTCTTATGAAAGAGTCTGAAGTTTCGTCTGTAAAGGCACCCGAAACTGACGTCACTGCCGCACCAACCAATCAGCCAAAGCCACTCGCGACACCCGCCGTTCGCAAGCGGGCGGCCGATCTCGGGGTCGACCTCAGCCAGGTAAAGGCGCAGGGCGAGCATATCCGTCACAGCGACCTCGACGCCTATCTGAACTATGGTTCGGGGCAGGGATATCGCCCGGCAGGAACCGTGCAAAAACGTGACGATGAAGTGATAAAAGTTATCGGAATGCGCCGCAAAATTGCACAGAATATGGCAGAATCGAAGCGGAATATTCCGCATTTTTCCTATGTCGACGAAATCGACATGACCGAGTTGGAAGATATGCGAGCCGATCTGAACGCCAATCGCGGTGACCGTCCGAAGCTGACGATGCTGCCTTTGATGATCGTGGCGATCTGCAAATCGCTGCCGCAATTTCCGATGCTCAACGCGACCTATGATGATGAAGCCGGCTTTGTCACGCGGCATGGATCGGTGCATCTGGGCATGGCAACGCAAACCGACCAGGGACTCATGGTGCCGGTGCTGCGCGATGCGCAGGATCTCAATGTCTGGCAACTGGCTTCGGAGATCGCCCGCCTCGCCGCCGCAGCGCGCGATGGCAGTGCGACTGCAAAGGAGTTGTCGGGTTCTACACTGACCCTAACGTCGCTCGGTCCGTTGGGCGGTATCGCCACAACGCCGGTGATCAACCGTCCCGAAGTCGCGATTATCGGACCGAACAAGATTGTCGAACGCCCGATGATCATCGACGGCGAGATCGAGGCGCGCAAGCTGATGAACCTGTCGATTTCCTGCGATCACCGTGTGGTCGATGGTTATGACGCCGCCAGCTATGTGCAGGCGCTCAAGCATTTTCTGGAAACGCCGGTGCTGCTGTTCGCTGATTGAGGCGGGCAATATTTCTCCCGTGAGGGAGAAGGATGCAGAGCCTTATGAGCGAAGCGAATTAGGCGGCGTTGGATGAGGGTGCTCTGCCCTCTGAAGCGCAGAACGCCCTCATCCAGCTGCGACTAGGCAAACAAGCTGCCAAGTCTTCGCATCCTTCTCCCTCACGGGAGAAGGGGGGCGGAACACCTTAGGCCCTTATAGCCCCAGACTTCCGAGCGTTTCCTGATCGAATTTCAGGCGGAAGGTGATGAACGGCCCGTCTCTTGTATAGCGGCTTTCTTCAAAGTCGCGATCGGCAAAGCCGACGACATTATAGCCGACCGAGATATAGCCGTTCTTGAACGGGGTGATCCCGACGCTCGGTCCGCCGGAATAGGCGATGCTGTCAAAGTCATTGCCGATCCGCGCGGTGGCCTGGCCGCCGACATCGATCGTGTCGGAAAGGTCGAACTTGATATCGGCACCGACGACATTGCTCCAGCCTTCGACATCATCCGGTCCGAAGCGATCGAAAACATAGCGGCTGCCCCAGAAGAAACCATATTCGCCCGCTTCGGTGAAGATACCGTCATCGGCATCAATAGGCGTGTAATTTACGCTCAAGCTATTGATAATACGACGGGAAGTGACATTGCCATCGACCAGCAGAGGCGCTCCGCCGATCGGGGCGGATGCACCGGCGACGGCGTTGCGGACGCGATCCTCGCGGAATTCCAGCTTTTCGAGCCACGACCACTGGCTGTCGGCCGGACGATGCGCCCAGCTGGCTTCGGCTTCGAGGACCCGTGTGCTGATTCCCGTGTTGTCTTTGGCAACAAAGACACTCGCCAGCGCGCCCACGGCGCTGCCTTCGCCAATCTGCTTGAGAGCCGCGGTGGTAAATCCATAACGTTCGGTGACGTCGCCGTCGCGATATTCGGCGCGGCCATTCCAGCTCCAGTCATCGGTGCGATAGGTGAAGCCCGCAGTCAGTGCCAAAAAGTCTTCGGTCAGTGTCGTATCATTGCCCAGAAAGCCGCCCGAAGCGACCGGCTGCTGTTCGTTGATGACATCGCCGCGATCAAATCCGCCGAGGGTTTCATTGCCGTCGAGCGAGAAATCGATCGTCCACTTGTCGTCCAGCGGAATGCTCTGGGTCAGGCCGTAAGCGGCAAAGGTGCGAGGGCCAAATTCGGTGATTTCCTGCTGGTTCATGCTGCTGACGATGCGTGCGCCATCCCACGGTGACACGTCGACGCCGATCCGGGCGGTCCGGGCATCGACATTCTCGCCGTCGGCAATCTCGTAGGTGCCGATGACCTTGATGTCCTTGGTAACCGCATAGCGCGCCGAGAAGCTGTGCCGGGCAGGGAAGTCGATGCTTTCATCCTGGCCACCCAGGGCAAATTCGGTCTGGGCATCCAGTTCCAGCTTGCCGTCGAACAGCCGCTGGGTCGCGCCCAGCCGGACGAGCCTGGACTCGTTGACCGTGCCGTCGGACAGCCGGTCATTGGCATAGACGATACCGGCGCGGAACGAGGTGTCCTTGGCGCGATATTCGAGCTCGGCAGTCCCGGCCCGGCGGCGAGCGCCCGATGTCAGGAAATTTTCCTGATAGCTGGTGACTGCCAGGGACAGATTCTCGCGAACCCTTAGCCGTGCGTCGATACCGAATTTCCGGGTGCCGGTCTCGGCCGCATTGAGCTGGCCCAGACCATAGCCGGTCGCCTGACGACGGACATAGGCGAGAATGTCAAATTTCGAACCGTGATGCTCTGCTTCGACCAGCCACGCGGTTGCCGCACGTCCATTTCCGTTTGCCGCGGCGGTTTTTGCTTCATTGTCGGTCACCGCGAGTTCCGCGCGGATTTCGGTTTTGAGGTCGGGGCGATAGCGGACATCGACGCCGAGCAAGTCGGTCTTGACGCTTTCATTCTCGTCATGAACCGCCGTCGCGCCGATTTTAAGCTTCTCGTCGCTGGTCTGATAGGTGGCACGGCCGCCGACGTTGATATTGCGGTCGCCAATGCCGAGCACTTCATATTCGGCGATGATGAATTGCGGGTCGAGGCCACTGCTGCGGCTCAGGATCGGTTCGCGGAAGCGCAACGTGCCGGCCAGATAATCGATATCATAATCGATATGCCGGGTCAGCTCGCGCTGTTCGACGATCCGGTCGGAGCGGAAGCGGTCGCGGGTTTCCAGCGTGATCCGTTCGCTGTTGGCGAGGATGTCGCGGGTGGCGAGGGCATAGGGACCCGAAAGGCCATTGCCCTGGATTTCCTCGCGGCGGAAACGGTTGGGCGAATCCGCGCCAAAGGCGTTGAGATGCACCTGGTCATTTTTATATTCCGCCTTGATGCCGTTGAAGGCGCGCTGGTAACGGGCCAGTTCTGGTTCGTTGATGCCCGTTTCATAGTCGCCGAAAAGCGCGTAAAACTGCGGACGTTCCAGCTTGAGATAGAGGCGGCGTACCGAGGCTGCATCATAGCGCTGCTCGCTACGGTCTGCGTAAACCGTATAATAGCGGCGCGGATCGATCACGCCCTGGAAGCGGGTTTCATCTTCTTCCTTGTCGCTGTCATAGGCGAGGGTCATCAGCCATTTTCCGGTCACGCGGCCCTTGGCGTAAAGCGCGATGCGCCCGTCGACGTTGAGATTGTCATCATCTTCGACGAGGTCTTCCAGCCGTTCGTCCAGCGTGTTGAAGCCGAGCGTACCGGCGGCAAAGCCGACCACGGTCCACGGGCGGTCGCCCGGATCAAGCCAGGTTTCAACGCGCTGCGAACGTTCTACTTCGCCATCGCGGAAGGGAAAGGATATGCTCAGCGATCCGGAAGCGGTTGTCGGTGCCAGCTCGATATAGGCAATGCCATCCTCGCCCTCGACCCGCCATACCGGCGCGCCCCGTTCGAGGCCGGCGAGCTGGTTGGCTTGCTGGGCATCGATTTCAATCGCCGGTGCATAAGGGGCCGGGACGCTGAAGTCGCCGACCATGCCGTTGCGGGCAGGCTTGCCAGCACGGTCCGTGAGCCGCACTGCGATCACCGGACGGGTTACGCCGTCGGCGATCAGGATCGAACGGTCCTTGAGCAATTCCGCGTGTAGCGGGCTGCCGGCATAGTGCACTTTCCGTTCGAGTTCCTGCACCAGCTTGCCGCTGCGATCGACAACCCGTGCGACGAAGACATTGGTCCGGTCGTCGATTTCGATACCGCGCCACGTGCTGACCCGTATTTTGCCATTGGCGCTTTTCTTGGTCCCGTCAAAGGCCAGCGGGTTGACCGCTTTGCCGTTGATCGTCAATTCGACGCTCTGCCCGGCGTGATGCTTGATCGCGACGCGCAGCGCTTTGACGCGCGGGTTATGGTCCTCTTCGGGGAACAGCCATGCGATGCCGGGTTCCTGATTCGATACCCAGTCGCGGCCCGCTCCGGCGGCTTCCGGATCCGACAGGACGTCGGGTTTCTGGTAGATATTCTGCTCGCGCAACTCTCTCGGAGCAACCTTGTGGGCCCGGAAATCCGCGCGTTTCAGCGCGCCGCCGCGGCCTTCGACGAAGCGGGAAATATTGCTGCCGGCGGTCCGTGTATTTTGTCCACAATCTACCGGCGCGAGATCGGCGGGGAAGGTCGAAGGGTCGATCTGGACCACGTGCAGACCGGGGCGCCGGCCCTCGAAATGATAGCGGCCGTCGCGATCGGTGACCGTGTAGGTGCCGTCCTGCAGCATCACGCGAACACCCGCGATTCCTGCGGCTTCCCGCGGGTCGACATTGCAGCCGCCGTCGGTAATCCGGCCGATAATCGTGAATCGTTCGGAAATCCCGTCGCGTTCGATGGTCACCAGAGCGTCGATGGTCGCGCTGGATGCGCCGCGATCATCGCGGGCCGAAGCGAGGTTGAGCGCGTCTCCGGGCTGCGCATCCTGGCGCACTTCCGCGATATAGGTCAGCAATCCGCTTCCGCCAGCAAGCAGGGGCGGGACCTCGACGCTGAAATCCTGGCCATTGGGCTCGATATTGGGCGTGACCAGGTTACCATTGTAGCGGACGGTGCCGGTTTTCAGGCGCATCGCGCCGGGTAATTGATCCGAAACCGTAATCTGGCCGGTGTTTCGAAGCGGATCGGTGTTCTGCACCGTGATCCGATATTGAATGGCGTCTCCCGGAGCGGCTAGCGCAACCGAAGCCGCCTTGGTGAGCACCAGAGGCGTCCCGGGCCGGTCGAGCGGCACATCCACGCGCACCGGGGCCGGATTCTCCAGGACGATAATTCCGCCATAGGACCCGTCGACAATGGTGAACGGAAGGCCGTCTGTCCGCCGGAAGTCGGCCAGTTGCGCGGGCGTCGCCGCTGACGGCGCGCTATAGGGCTGTGGCGGCTCGATGAGCAGGCGGTAACGCCCCTGTCTGGCGAACGGGAAACGATAAAAGCCGTCGGTGAAGTCATAAACGTTGCCACCGCTATCGGTAACGGTTCCGCCCGAGATCACCGTGCTTGGATAGCTTGAAACGCCATCATCACCGAACACTTCTGCCGGCAGGCCGGTCGCGTCGTCGATCAGGGTCACGCGTGTACCGGAAACCGGGGCGCCGTCGCCGCTGTCGAAGGTCTCGCCGAACGGGTCCACGAGGATCCCGACATTCGCGGTACCGAGAGGGGCTCCGCCGACTTCATAGATCGTGATGTCGACAGTGTCGCCGCGTCTGACCGACAATATGCAATCGCCCTGCACAGGGGCGGGCGGCACAGCCGCAGTATTGATCATGCCGACAAACCGCCCGCTATCGGGCGCGGTTTCGACGATGTTGATCTGCTCCCGGTCACCGCTGGGCATCGTCAGGACGATGTCGAAATTGTCGATCGCCAGCGGATTCCGGTTCCTGCCGGGAGCAAGAATCGACATGATCAGCGGCTCGCCGGCCCTGATGCTGTCGGTCGGCATGACCGGAGCGGGATTGGGCGTGCCGGAGAATACGCCGCCGAGCTCGACCATGACATTGCCGCCTGAACCACGGCACGTCGTGCCCAGGATGGGAAGCTTTTCGGCCCCTGGCGGGTCGGATAGGTGAAAAATCGTGATTTCGGGCGGTATATCGGGCGGCGGAACAACCTGGATATCGATCCGGTTGGACGGTTTCCGCAGCCTCTGGCCACCAATATCCCATTCTGCCTGGGCAATATTGGTGATCAGCGGAAGATTATGGGTTTGCGGCTGTTCCTCGGCAAACTCGGGTTGCGCGAGTGCCATAGAGGCAGGCGCGGTTAATGCGCTTGCAGCAAATGCCAGGCCGATTGGCCTAAGAAAGTTGGGGAGCAGACCCACAGAAAATGACAAAAAGCGGCGGCAAACCGGCAAATATCGCCGGTTTGCCAACAGCTTTCAAGTCCTCTAGTCGACCGTGACGCGGAAGATCAGGGTCTCTGTGTCGCCCGAAGCCACTGTGCCGAGATTGCCGGACACGGCTCCGCCCGATTCCGTACCGGTGCCACCGCCATCAAGATTGCAGACGGCTCCGGTT
>TARA_R110000772_G_scaffold18184_2_pt1 | contig 29489 bp, 26 predicted proteins | sample TARA_R110000772 | Tara Oceans TARA_R110000772 (sample SAMEA4397948) | marine metagenome | biome: Polar Biome; feature: [SRF] surface water layer (ENVO:00010504); material: water (ENVO:00002006), including particulate matter (ENVO:01000060) such as... | depth 5 m | reverse complement strand
TGGCAAGCAGACGGAGTTAACTACAGACTTTCGAGGCTCCAGGGACCCGACGAAAACAGCCAGTGTTGCGACTCAAAGTATTATTTATCATTCGATTGCTCAGGAGCATCAGAATACAAGAAGGCCATAGAAGATCTTTCTGATCTTATCTACGGCACCTCCAACGAGGGGTGCCTGGTTTTGTTTGATGGATGCAATGGGAAGAAAATGGTATTGGAAGAGAACAAAGATTGCGTCGCTAGATGGAATATGTTCTTTACGGAAACCACTGAGAGCGTAGAGCTTGATTGTCCTGGCTCTGAATGCAAGGACATTCAGGTCGTTACCAGGAAATGGCACAAGACGAAGGACATCAGAATGTTAGAGGCTGATGTCTCCGAGTCAATTGATGGCAAGGACTTTTATATTTCCACATTAGAAAAGGACGGCGATTGCGTCCAGATGAAAAAGCTTCAGTTAACTGAAGGGCAGATACTAATTGGGGATTCCGAAGGGAAGATCACTAAGGTCTCAAGGGGTGATTTATTTAAGGACATTCAAGCTGACAATGCAATTGTTGCTGGAGCGCAACAATTGATGGAGCCGGTGGTCTTAGCTGTAGCTACGTCTACAATTGATTTGAGCGCAATTCTCACAGTTCCTATTTGCTCCGGCACTTTATGGGGGCTATTTGAAGGAACGGTTCAATCGTCGCAGAACTCAACAGCAAGCGTGTCTGTGAACGGGGTAGTAATTGCTTCTATTGGATCTGGATCTAATGTAGGAATGACAAATTCATCAACCGTATGGGTTAAGATCTCTAGTCCCGAGTCTGTTGCTATAGTCATATCCAGCACAGCTAACGCTGCTCAAGAATTAGTTCCTTCAGTAAGACTAACAGCATTATCTTGCCAGTAAATGCCAACATCCCATACAGGTCATACCAAGCAAAGGGGCGTAGATGCTTCTGCTCATTTTGATGAGTTTGCTACCCTGTATAACTCAGACTCAGTAAATAGAAAATATCGTGGAGGTCTCAACCAAACACGCGACCCGTTTGTGGGCCTTAAGACCGAATTTACGGATGATGATACTAAAAGAGTATTTGAGTCCGGAAACGTATCAGGTGTATTTGGATATGAAGCTATTGCTTCTGGAACCTCCCCTCATATCATTGTCGCTGTTGGAGACAGTATCTGTGCTGGAAGGGTTTTTACTAGGGCAATTGAATTCAGAACCTTATACAAGGGAATAGATCCTCAATGGGAGCACTCTTTCTTTGTTCAGCAGCAGAATCTTTTGGTGTGGCAAAACGGAAAGGATCTTCCATTGGCCTGGGACGGGACCCAAGACGGGATGAAGCCCGCCAAGGACTTTGAGGGGGTAGAGAACCCAATGCCAGTTGGCAACATAATGGTCTCTGCCAATGGCCGTATACTGGTTGCTACAGAAGATAACCTTGTATTCGCATCTAATTATGTTTACAGCAAGGGCCTTTCAAATAGCAACGGCGCTCTGGATTTTACTGAGTCTACTTATCCTAACAGTGGCGATGGCTTTGGGGCCTACTCGGAAATTGGCCCCGTCACAGCCATGGTCACTCTCGCATCCCCCGGAACTGCAAACGGGGATGGCGAGACAATAATATTTGGGCCGAATGGGGCATGGTCTATTAACACTGGATTAGATAGGAACTTATGGACCCAGTCAAATATTCAGAGAAAGGTTCTTTTGGGCAGGGGGACGGTGTCTCCATATTCATTGACTTTAATAAATAATGATGTTTGGTATAGGTCTAGCGACAGGTCTATTAGCTCTTTCAGGACCCAGTTAACTGACAAGCAAAGCAGATGGAGTGATCAATCACTCTCATCAGAAGTTGAGGAATATTTAAATTACGATGATGGCATTAATTTGCGCTTTAGTTCTGGCATTAGTATTAACAACCGCCTTATTGTTTCGATTGCCATTAGGAAGACCGTCAGCGAATCCTACGGGATTCACAGATATGGGCTTGGCCTTGCGGCGTTGGATTTTGACAGAGGAAGCTCAACAAGCAGAAGCGATGAGGGCTTTTCGTGGGACGGAATCTACACAGGGCCTAGGGTCACAGGAAGCTGCAAGCTTTCTCCTGACTTGCAGGAACGAGGATTTTTTCTATCTTACGACTCTGACGGAGTCAACAGAGTCTATGAGCTCGTCGAAGAGCGCCGTGACGATCTGGTCCTTGGCAAAGACAAGAGAACCAAGGGGTTCTATACAACCCATCCCCTACTAGAGGCTCAAACAGCAAGCGATTACGACAAGGCATGGAAGCTTGAAGGCTCAAGGATAAAATACCAAGACGTAAAAAAAGCGTCTATAAAACAACAGTATAACACTGACAGCTCTTTATGCTGGAAAGATCTATTCCAGTTAACTGATGCAGGATGCGAGAAATGCAAATCAAAAGACGGATGTTCAACTGAGATCGGAGAAGAGATTGGCGGGACCAGCTCCGGGACACTAAACTCAGAAAGCCCAGACGATCTGTCACTCCCTTCCGGGGAGTTCTTTAGAGTCAAGACATCCGTAGAAGGAAGGGCGTCTATTCGCATGATGAGGATAGGGGCTTCATCAAGCCCCGTCGAGAATGACGGATCAGGACTTTTTAACGACAGCGAAGATTGCGAGGACCAGTGCCATGACGACACAACGGAAAGATTTAGCTACATATTCTAAATGATTAATACTTCAGGACTATCGCCGCTTCAAGCGACTCCCCCGACAAAGAGCTGCATCGGAGATTTTAGCAGTCTCTCAGAGTTCTACACTGACATTGCCGAGCATTTATTCTTTTCCCCAAATGCCGCCCAAGCGACTAAGGGAGACTCTGGGGAGAAGGGGGACGTCGGAGCAACCGGAGAGAGGGGAGAAAAAGGAGAAAAGGGGGACATTGGCGAGCGCGGCTTAACTGACTACGATGTCTGGCTGACAGAGGCTGGCAATGAGGGCGGAACATTAGAGGATTATAGGCTTACGATAAAGGGAGATGTTGGCCCAGCGCCAGAAGCTTATCTTCTCGATAAGATTGGAGTCGCTAGCGGCGCGGCATTTGCGGACGTAAAGGGAGTCCCCGGTTCACACTTTTTCTCAATAATCTATGATCCTGCTAATGGCCGAGTGACTGACGTCCCTCCTGCAGGGGGCTCTATTAGAGCCCTGGTTGATCAAGGCAACAATTTTACTAGGGTGTATCTGGACGTGGTGCCATCTGACAATAACTTTAGCGTAATCTCTTCAGAGTTCAGGTTCTAATGACAGTCAAAGAAGCTTTAAGCTATATGTCTCCATTTCTTGGAGAACAGGGATCAAGGCCTAGCTCAAAGAAAGCCATGTGGCTTATGAATAGGGCTCGTCGTCTTGTCCACCCAATGGACGACTGGGTTCATACTATTAAGTATTACTGCCTCACTCTTGATGATTGCTGCTTTACCCTGCCCCATGATGTTAAGGCTATTAGGGCCGCATGGGACGGCAACAGCGTGGTTAAGGTTTCAAATGAATACTTTGACTCTATCCCAAGAGAGATAGCGATGGACGGCAGGGGAGTTAGCACTAGCTTTTTTAGGACAGGAAGAAACATAGCGCTTCCTGCGCGCTTATGCGGGACGCGGAAGCTAAGCTTTATCGCCGAAGACTTAACCGACAAGGGGATGGAAGTCACGGTTATGTATCAGAATACTAGCGGATCTCAGTTAACTGACCACTTAAAGCTTAATGAGGATTTTCTCCCAGTAGAAACAACAGAGGAAGTCAGGAACGTTCTATCTATCTCAAAGGAGCCGACTAGAGGTCAGGTCCAGGTAGTGGATAACAATAAGGTGGTCTACACTATGCTGCCAAACTTTACGAATGGGAGGCACGAACAATACAAGGTGGACGGGGAAGTAAGATGCTCCCGGGTCCTAGTGAAGTGCAAGATTGCTGAGCGTGATTACACTGATGCCGATCTAGGCTCAGAGATTGACATGCAGTCAATCGATGCGCTAGAATTTGCAGCTATGGCAATCACAGCTAAGGGCAAGCAAGAGCTTGGCCCTTACAAGGCTAATTTATCATTCGCGCGACAGCATCTCGATATAGACAAGATAGATATAGAGAGCAGCGTGAGCGGGTTTGAGCCGATGGTTAAGGCCCATGATTCTCCCGTGACTGAGTATGAACAGTATTGAAATATACAGACCTGGAATAAACGACGCGCTTGAAAACATACCGACACTGATACAGGAATTCGCTAAAGAAATAGGATTCCCAGAAAAGCCGGACAACGAAACAATAAGACAGAATACCCTAAAATTATGGGACAATCAAATAACCATACTAGCGAGAGACAAACAGACCAATCAACTATTTGGGGGAATGCAAGCAATGGTGGTCCCTCACATCTGGAACGCCAATGTTCTGGCCAGTCAGGAGATGTTCTTTTACATAATGCCGCAAAAACGAAAGGGGACATTAGCGCTAAGGCTCTTAAAGAGGCACAACCTGCTGATGGGGATTTGCGGAGTGAAGCTCTCCTCCCTGAGCATGATGTCCACTTCTCCAAAATCCCTGGAAAGGGTTTACCAGAAGATGGGATACTCAAAGCTGGAGTCAACGTGGCTAAAGCACTTTCCGTCATCTCTCAAAGCAAAATAATCACAGTAGATAATTTCATCACGAACAATCATTCTGAGAATGCATTTAATTTTGCTGTTCATAACTCTGATTTCAAGGGAGTGGATTGGCTTGGTGACTTCTATCCTGGAGTGTCGCCTAGCAATGAGTCTCTGGATAATAGCGTCAAGAACGCTATGTATGAGCACGGACTCGTTAAATCAATGTCAGAGATTGATATCTGCGCATCGTTCCTTCGACTTGAGCTAGAGGGCTCCCAGCCTACTAGCTGGATTCATTCAGACTTAACATGCGGAAGCGATTATTCATTAGTCGGCTATATGAATGATTCGCCTCTTGCTCAAGGAGGAACTGGATTCTGGAATCACAAGGTCGCCGGTCCAGTTAACTGCGACAGAGCAAATGAATTAGGAAATTCAATGTTAAGAGCGGATGCTGATGCAATAGATCGCTGGAAGCTTACTGACGTTGTTGGCTATAAAAAGAATCGTGTCGTTATATTCCCCTCCGACAGATTTCACTCTCGCTACCCTCGCGAGTCATGGGGAACAACCAAAGAAGACGGCAGACTTCTGTTTGTTATGTTTTTCTCTATTAAATAAAATCATGCCAGCAGTGTTAAAGGTGCGCCCATTTCTTTCTGCTCCAGATGTCGCAGACATGTTGGTTGCTTATCTTGTAGGATTCGCCAACCTCCCTGCAAGTGTAGTGTCCTTGGCGCTCTCTAATGTTAAGGATATCATCCGGAGTAAGCTTTGCGCTTGCAAAGTTGTTTCCGTGGTTATGCCTATTTTTGCTAACCTTGTCAGCCACATTGTCCGCGTGAGTCCCGCAGAAAAGATGCTCAGGATTAATACATCTAGGGTTATCGCACTTGTGACATACGACATGGCCTTCAGGAATATCACCAACCTCCTCAGAAAACACATACCTATGAATCATTTGTCTCTTTCCATTAATGCTTATAGCGGAGTAGCCGCCAGTTATTCTGGAATGGCTTGTTATATTCCAACATCCGGTTTCTTCATCAACGGTGTATTTAATTCTATCGTTCATAATAGCAATATAACAGCTTACAGTAGCCTGTCAAGTAAAAAAGGAGGGTTAATCTAATGCCTGCGGTGACGACGGCAGTAGTAGGAGTCGCCTCAGTTGGGGCAGGCCTATACACAGGAGCCAAAACCAGAGAAGCTAACGAGGACGCTGCCGATAAGGCTGAGCTTAGCGAAAAGAATCGCAGGGAGAGAGCCTCTAAGGAGCTTGAGAAGGCGACTACTCGTTATAACGAGATTAGAGAAGAGCGTCCAGGACTAACTGTCCAGGAGTTCCTTGAAGAGCAAGCCACGGCCCGTGGTGGTCCAGGTGCCAGAAAGCTAGTTGATGAGATTAGATCTCTAAAGCAGGAGGACGTAGCGGCGGCGCAAGCTGTAGCTGACTCAGCCTCTCAAGGAAACGTTGATACATTTGGGGTAATCCTAGATCAAGTTTCTGGTGGCGGCGCGGCAACAGCCCTAGCCCAGCGAAATGAGAATGCTCTTGGAACTAATGAGATCGATGCATTTAACCGCGCTCTTGAGCTTAGATCAACCGCCATTCCAGCAGGGACAGTCAAGCAGAATGCTGACGGTCGGTTCATTGAAGGCCAGCGCTCAGATAAGCAGGTATTCAATCTTGCGTTCGAGACACAAGAAGCGCAACGTGATAAGCAATTCTCTAAGCTTAACACAATCCTAGAGAACGATCGCTCTGTAGCTGACAGGCAACAAGAGAAGGCCAGAGACTTTCTCGCTCAACAGGACACGGCGTCTATCTTGAATAGTCTATCCGCAGCAGCGTCAGACCGAAGGGATACATTTCAGGCTAGAGATGAGGATGTTCAGCTTCAAAATATCAGACAGTTCCAGGCAGCCGCCTTCTCAGATCAAACCAAGCAGATAACCCCAGCGACAGACGATAGCGCAGGTCTAGTTTCAGGAGGATTTGATTTGGCTCTAAAGGGGATTGGGCTAGCGGCTCAGAATCAAGGGGTTCAATATAACCCAAACATTAATACAGTCCAGCCAACTATCGTTGGCGGAAAATAACCAGTTAACTGAAATGGCAGACATATTCTTTCCAAGCTTCAACGAAGCCTTACCTGAGCCGGACGCAGGACTGCCAGTGCAGTCAGGGTCTGGATCTTTGGCTTCAGCGTTTGAGGGGCTCATGTCGGGTTCTACCGCAATAGCAAAATCTTACACTGACTTAAACAACGCCAGAAATAAGGCAGAGCAAGCTGCACTAAATCTTGATGCTTTAGATAGGCCTGAAGAGGCAGAGTATTTACGAGGACTTGGATCAACAGCATTCGCTAATCCATTCAAGCCGGATCAGAATGAGAATTTAATAGCAGAGACAGAAAAGCTATTTTCTTCAACTACATCAGCTCTGAGGAAAGCTAAGGCCGACATAGACTTGCAGGCGGCCCGAGATGCAGCGGCTAATGAGAGAATCTTAACAAGCGGATCAGAGGCCATTAAGCTTCAAGACAAGCGCACAGAGGGAGGGCTAATTCTTGGGGCTCAAGATCTTGGAAATAAGATTCACCTTCAATCGATTGAAAATGAATTTAAAGCAGATCAGGAAAAGCTTAATAGGCAACAGAAACAGTTCGATAGGGACACTGTACTTGATCAGACGGAGATGAGAGAGGTTAGCGACATACATCAAACCAATCAAAGGATTAGGGCGGCGCAGGCAAAGGCTAGAGCAAAGGAACCGGCTAATAATAACCCGTTCTCAGCATCAAAGCAAATCACACCAACCGTAGCTGGAAGAATTGCGGCATACGCCGCTGATCCTGACACGGTAAACGCTGGGTCCCCCGCGTTCATGAAGGATATTGTCAATCCGTTAATGTCAGCTGTGGACGAAACCATCGCAGCGGAAATAGGACAGGCCAGAGCAAACCTCGTCAAGGCCCAGACGGCATTCGCAAAGTCGGACCCCTCATCAGATGAGTATGATGAGCTTGACGTTGAGGTCCAGGCCCTAATCACTAAGTTTAGGGAGGTCACTAGAGCCGCTGCCAAGTCAGTTGTTGCTAGAGGCGACGACCTAGACGGAAACAATACAAGAAATGGACTTCCGCTCGGTTCTCCTGGGGCACCAAGCTCTGCCTTGTTCCCCGGCCAGATGGTTTTCCCACAAGGGTACTTACCGGTCGAAGAAGATGACGATTTTCGGCCTTCTGATGCGAGCGTCACGTTTCCCGACAAAAAAACAGTCTGGAGCGAAATAATTGGCATCTTGAGCGGATCAAACAACAACGAGTAATATGGCGCTTTCGGAACTAGAGGAAATCATGGCAACCCCAGAATGGGGCGCAGCAAACAATGCCAAGAGAAGAGAGGCAACTGACCATTATTACTTATCAGTAATGGAATCACTTGGGTCTGAGGAGGAAAAGCATTCTTTGCTGGAGGAAAGGGAGGACTTTTTAACTCAATTTAATATCAATTCCGCTAGACAGGAAAGGGAGGCCGGGCAGAAGGAGGCGGACAAATTAGGGTTGGGAGTTAACATATTTGACGATAGAGCAAAGCAAGATCTGCGCCAGCTCTCAATTTCAGACAACCAGGCTAGGGTGGAGGAGTTTAAATCAATCGAAAGAGATGTTCAGGCCCAGAACAACGAACAAGACAATAACAATAAACTCGACGAGACTAACAAGAAGATTCAGCAGTTAACTGAAGAGCTTGAGGATGCAAATAAGGTTAAGGACAGCCCAATAGGCGAACTTACCGGGCAGAGGATTAACAGAAAGAGCTTAGAATCCCGACTCTCAAGGGAGAAGATCAATAAAATTAGGCAAGAGTCTGGGGGAATAAAGTCAGACAAGCTAAGAGAGAACGTTATCAATCCTATATCAAAGAGGCTAAGCAACTCTGATGATCTCCTGGGGGAAGCAGCTTTGCCCGGCATGCCCAGAGGTTATGATACAGTTGCGGCTGAGAACTATCGGTATACGGAGCAAGATGCCAACGGCATCTCTATTAGAAAGAATCCTGATTTAAAAGGGGGATTTCAGATCAGGGTAAACAAGGATGACGGGGAATCTATAGAGTTATCTAGCAGGGAAGAATTTAGCCTTAACTCCAGAAACAATCTTCTCAAAGAAAACATAGACGCTGTAGGCGACTACAGCTTTTTATGGGACAGGGTGCTAAGTTTATCTCATGGAGCAGTTAGAGATTTTGAGTCAGGCGCTGGATACATTGACATGCTAATTCATGCACCAGAGCAAATTCTTTTAGATAGAGATAGGGAGGTGGGCAACATAACGGACGAGCAATGGCAAGAAGCTTCCGATAAGATTGAAAAGGACCAGAGCAGAAACTTTTTAACTAAACTTACAGATACGCTTACCGACAAGCTCTCCCAAAAGGAGAGGATCGCAAGGGAGGTCGGAGCAGACAAGACTCTTGGGATTTTTAACAGAGGTGATCTTACTGGAGCTTTTGGTCAGCTTGGCTCTACGGTCGCCACTGGAGGCGCGGCTTCAGTTGGAGGAAAGATTCTTCTAAGGTCAGTAGCCAAAAAGGGCTCAAGAAAGCTAGTCATTGGAAGCTTAGCGGCAAAAAACTTCTTATCTATTGCGGGTAGCGAGACTGACGCAGCAGTTGCTCTTGGGGCAGATCCAATTGAGGCCATTGGGATAGGAGCGTTTAGCTCGCTTATGCAAACTCCTATTGAGACCGGAGCGGACCTCCTGCAGGTTAGGCTCTTAACTGGCGGAGGGATGTCAACGCTCAGGGAATTAGGGCTTGAGTCTGCGGCTAAGAGCAGGTTCAAGACCGGGGTTGTCTCATCTCTAGTTGAGGGCGGGACAGAGGGAGCCCAAAAGATTATCGGAGACTCTGTTGCCGTGTCATTTTATGACTCAACTAGAGATGCGTGGGACGCTGCCGGGATTTCGTACGAATCAGCCATTGGTGCGATTGTCGGCGCATCAGCCGGATACGTCGGGGGAGGCCCTAGCGCTGAGCAGCAGGAAACGGCCCCGGTGCATAAATTTGACGAGCAGGAATCTGTTGATGACTTAAGTAGAGAGCTTGCCAGGCTAAATGCTGGACTTGAGAATCCAGTTGATCAGTTAACTGAAGCTCAGAGATATGGGCCACCGGACACTGGGACTGAAGAGACTGCTATAGATTTATCGGAACACCCACAATCATTAAGCGATAGCCATCCAGAGCAAGCTAAGTGGAAAGCAACAATTGAGGGGCTTATGGATCAATCTAGGCGAGATCCATCAAAAGGATTTCAGAAGATTTGGCAACTATTAAACGATGAGGTTATAGACCAACTGAATGACATTCAGTTAGTTGAGGGAATTGATCCTGATGCCCTTCTTGCAAGAGAAACCAGCGAAGCCTTAGTCAAGCAAGCTAATGCATTTATAGCAGCTCGGAATATAACCGGGTCGGACCCAACTCAAGCCTACGCTGGCCAAGAGCATATAAACGCAGCAGCCATAGTCCTCCAGGGACTTACATTCCTCCATGGAGATGAAGTGGCGCTAAGGCACACGGCAGGAAAAATTGCTGATTTCTTTGGCGATGTAGACCCATCTCCAATAGTCGGGAAGGGAAATGTTGAGTTTGTCCCATCCCTTATAGATGCCTCTAAGGGCAAGTATAAGGAGGCAATTGCCGCTGGGCGGCCAAACGGACAGGTCGGAATGAACATTCAAAACTATACGGAAGAGGATTACAACACTATTCCTGTATATACATATAACGAAGAGTCAGATAAAACAGAGACAACGACGTTAGGATCTTTAGATAAAGAAGAGACCAGAAATCTTCCTTCATGGAATTCTGAGACTGGGTCAAATATTGAGATTGAGTTTTATACAGCAGAAACAGTTGAGTCGATGTACAACGAGATGGTTTCCGAGGGGCACTTTCCAGAGGATTCTGTTATATTTGTAAAGGATGATCAAGGAGCTAACAGTAAAGGACTGCATGAAATAGGTCCTGGAAATTTTAATAGAATACCAAAAAGAATAGGAAGTAGTGATATTGGGTATTTATTTGAACCCTTTAGCGACAGGAGGGCATACAAAAGCGAACAGATCAGAGAGTATAGGGTTCCTGCTATAATTAGAAATGGAGCAATTGAGGTTATTCCATACTCAATGGCGCAGAGGTCAAATCACAGAGATTTTAATCCAATAATGTTCGATACCGCTGACACTAAGCGTATTGAAGAGGGCGTAGCTAGCGCTCCAGGAGCGCCGACGGACTTTAGCGTGGTTCCGGACGGATCAATAGTTGGAATGGATGTAACAATCCATGATGACGGGAGCCTTGAGGTAGGGGAGCTTAATGCATCAGATCCTCAGGTTGATGGCGTTAACGAAGGCACTGGAAGATCAGGGTTTATGGAAAATCCGTTCGCCACTCTGGCGATAGCGGCTCACTTAAAGGGAACAGTTCCTAGTCATATAAGGATTGCCCGGGCGGCAATGGTAGCAAGAAGTAGTGCCTATGAGCTTGGAGACCCTCATGTAGACATTGGGACTAAGGCCGCTGTGGCTAAGATTATATCGGCAACTTATGGGGAATCTGAGAACTCGAATCAATTCGAAGAGGGAATGGTTATTCAGGTTGGTGATTGGATTGCCCCTCATGCTAAAAACATTTACGATTCAATGTCCGCCAACAAGGGCAAGATTGGATCAGGCACTACAGCGTTTTTGAATTCTGTAGATGAGCAGTTAACTGAGAATTTAGGCGGGCCGGTCAGGCTCAAGATGAAGTCACCAGATGTAATAGCTCAAGCATTAAAGACAAGTTCATCGAGGAAGGTTGCCCCAAAAGTAGCCGCAAGAAGAATAGCTAAAGCAAGAGAGCACTCAACTTTACATGAAGCTCTAGGCGAGTTCGTTTCGGATAATGGGAATATTGGCAAAATGGCAAGACTTCTTCAAAAGAAGGTCCCAAAAGATTTAAGGTTTAAAGTCAAGAAATTACATCATCATGGAGACTACAACGCAAAATACCAAGGAGTAAACTCATTCATTCCGGCCTCAGTAAGGATAGCAGAGAAGTCGTTCCATGAGGGAAATTTTATTGAGGTGTTATTTCATGAGTCTATACACGCAGTATCTTTTGAGCTTATAGCAGACTACAACAAGGGATATTTAGATAAGAAAGATCCATTATATAAGCATGTAGCAAAGCTTGACTCTATTCGACAGGGCATGATCAAGGCAGGAGCCAAGAGAAACGTCGCCGAAAGCAAGGGGCAGGATTATGCTGAATACCAGTTTTCGCTTGATGAATTCCACTCGCATGTTTTAACTAGCTCTGAATACATAGACAATCTACAGAAGACCGTCGGAGTAAAAACTTCTTCTGAAATGAGGAATGCTATAGAGAGCCAGTTTAGAAACGGCGGCATTTCACGCAGGGGGAGAGACCACGGCATGATAGCAGTAGATGTTTACGAGGATCTTTTGTCATACGGGAAGGATGGAGATACAATGGTGCAGAGGCTTGTCGCGCTTATTAAGAAAATTTTAGGTATCAACGATGCTCCAACGGTAGATGAAGCAATCATGTCAGCTATTGCGGTTCTACGTAATAGCCCAGACTCTAAGCCATATGAGTTTGATTGGTCTTCAGTGCCACAGCCATTAGGCTGGTCTTCAACAAGACCGCGATCAGCCAAATCAACCAAGCCATCAATGAGAGGCAATCCCGAAAATGATGCTAACATTAAATACATTAGTGACAATAATATAGTAGAGGCTGCCAGGAGCATACTGGCAGGCGATACTCTGAGACAATTTAACAAAACTTATTCTCAGTTAACTGGAAATATTCCAGCTAACCTTGCCGATAAAGCTGAGACCGCTCTCCGCAGATTCGCAGCGGACGGCAACCCGGTCCACATAGGAGATTACGACAGAGCCCTTGTTGTTAACGATCAAGTAATATCATCAAGGGAGATGATAGACGACAACGGGACCAATGTATTTGGCAAGCCGGGCTCGACCATACCAGAGACTTCCGGGGTAGGTGGTCTTATTGGGTCATTCTTTTACAACAGAGGGTTTATGGATGTATTTCAGAGGCTCAAGAAGATAGGCTACCATCCGAAGGCCTCTTCTTTGGTTAATGGCATGATGGATTATGTATTTGAGGGATATGACAAGTTTGACTCTCAGTCAAGAAGGGACATTAAGAGGGTAGACTCACTGGCGAAGAAGCATAAGATTAAAATGAATGACACGGCAGTGTCAGCTAAACTTGGATTCGTTTCCGCCATGACCCAATGGAACTCAACTCACAAGGACCTTAAGCTTCAGTTTGAGAATGTGAGAAAGTCAATAGTTGCTGGCAAGCAATCACATGGGTTCGCTAAGTCAGCGGCTCTTGCTGCTGAGCAGTATATGATTAGAGTTAAAAGGTCAGTCAGTCCTGACCAGCCCCCAAAACTCGTTGCGAAACAGATTGAAGATTTGATGCTCAGTGAGAATGAGGCTAATTTCCTTGCTGATATTAGGGTTCTATTCGGAGAAAAGCAAGACGCGCTACTTGGGGTAAGCGCTTACGTTTACGGAGAGCGACCAGTAAAGAATAGCAATTATATCAGGAGATCTGTTCAGAGACTAAACAGAAAAGATGAGCTGAGCAAGGACTATGACCTAATGGAGTCTCCTCAGTTTAATTTAAACGATGATAAGACTAAGCTAGACAAAGAGTCTTCTATTATCCAAGATCGCAAGGCTCTCGGGAAGGATCAATTTTACAACTTAGACCTATTTAATCTAATAGCTGATGGAATTCATCAGTCAAATTATGAGATCTACACAGCTTTGGATCGCCGACAGTTAACTGAAACCACAAGAAGTGAAGAACTCCAAAATGAATTAGCAAGATCAGAAAACGGCGAGACTGTTCTTGGGGAAATGGCAGCAGTGTCTCGTTCGGTCCACAATGCTGAAGTTACTCCTGGAGAGGGGGCGGGGTCATTTCAGTTTATGCTCTCCATGGCCAATACGGTAAAGAAGATAAAGGTTTCTAGCCCATCAAAGATAATGTCGCAGACCCTCCCGCTGATGGACGCGATGACTAAGATGGATGGCGCGGGCGCATACGTGGCTATGACTACATTTACAACCATTGGATTTGATGGCAATAAGCCGTCAAGGGTTGGAGCCACTAGGGCCTCAAAGTTCATAAAGGAGCATGCTCCAAGAATTCATGAAAGGGTTGGAGAGATCTCTGATGTGATGATTTCTCCAGAGCAAAGAGCGGTTGTCTTAGCTAAGACCAGGCACACTATCGGAACGGCAATAAAGATTCCGAATACTATATCTGATGCATTTGCCGCAAGGAGAATATTTATGGGCAAGTATGCCCAGGTAGCAATTGAAGCCGGGGTATTTAATAGCGTTGAGGATTTTAAGCAAAGGTATGACAAGGTAGTTCCAATGCAGTCTCATTTAACTGAGGCTCAGAGATTCTCCGAGCAGCATAGCCACTCATCAATTTCTAGATCTCTAGGACCTGATAACTTTAAGCAAAGAGAGCTGAGGGGCCGAGCGCTAATGGACCAGGTATTTGCATTCGCAAAGACTCAGACCTCAATGGGCCAGGAGATGATGCTTCACGGCAGAAATATGAGAGGATTTTTATCTAGCGATAAAGATCTGCAAAGACAAGCTAGGGAGTCTCTAACGGCAGCTATTGCTCTTGCTACTATTCAGTATGCCGGATACGTCATACTGGACAGGGCGGTAAAGTATGCACTACTTCCGACTACTGTATTCTTAACATCAAAGATCCCATTCTTGCCAGATCCAGATGACGATGAGGAGGTGGCTCAGCAGGTAAAGATTGGAAGAGCTAAGCTCTTGGGGACTTGGGATGATAATGGAGTATTTATATCGCCCCAGGTATTTAGCGCTTTGACTAAATCCTTCGTTGGAATGACTGGGCTTTTAAATCCTATATCAGGGTTTACATCTAACCTAGTCCATAATAAGACTGGATGGGACTATGGAGTCCCAGAGCTGAAGGAAGAGAGGAAAAGATTAAAGGATGAGCTTAAGGCATTCGAGGACCAGGTAAAAGGATTTGGCATGGAGGTCCCATTGGAGACAATCGCCAAATACGAGAAATCAATTGAAATTATGGACGCGCTTATCAGTGGTGATCCATCGGCCTATGATGAATCTGTATCTGGGGTTACCGGAATGATGCTTGAAGGACTCTTTGGTTCTATCGAGGGAGGTCCCGGGGCCGCCGCCGGATTCCTGGCTCCATTTGGATTAGAGTCAGGAAGGAAGATTAACACTAAGGCTGATAACATATCTAAGGAAAGGACTATAAAGGAAAGGATTAAGAGCGTTAACGCAACAAGAAAGAATTTGGGGATGCCCCCAGTTAAGCGCAAAGACTTCAATTAAGTAGATGATTGAAATTGCTCCGCATACCTTGATTGATTTTAAGAAGTTTTCTCTTCCGAGATTAACCCACAAGGTTGGAGACTTTTATCAGTTAACTGAGAATAACTACGGGAGGCACTGGAAACCAGACACACCTCAGCTATTCAAGGAGCTTGACTCTCTTAAGTATGCTCTCTACCATATCAATGGTAGAGGAAAGAAGTTCGCTCACAAGAACTCGTTCTACCATATGTTAAACGTTATTCGTTTACTATGGCCTGACGGGGTCCCCAACTACAAGGGAATCACGATCTTTAAGCAGCACAAGGGGGAGATTATATACAATAGCTATTTCCTCAACACCTTGAAGCTCTTGTGCCGTAACGGGATGAAGGGCAACGACGTCGGGCTTACTGGGCCAGCATCCTCCGCCAAGACTTTCACAGTATCCGTCTACCTCCTCTGTGCGTTCTACGCCTCCCCAAACAATACCTCTTGCCTCGTCTCCACAACTTCCGCAACATCCAGCGAGAGGCGTATCTGGGGTGACATCAAGAAGCTTCATCGCAGTGCTAAGTTCGTCGATAACGGCCTCGAACCTATCGGTCGTATCATAGACTACCTGAAGGCTCTCACTCAAATGACTGAGGATGAGGTGGCGAAAATCGATGGCCAGAAGCATCTCTCTACGGAGAGCAGCAACCGTAGTAGACAGAAGGACCTCCGGAATGGTTTGATTGTCATTCCAATCCCCGATGACTCTAGTGGCGATGCTGCCCTTGATACGATCATGGGGACAAAAAATGAACATGTGTACTGGGCAATTGATGAGCTGCCAACGATGCGGACAGGGGTCCTCAGACCACGCGCAAATCTCATCCAGAACCCTACCCTGAAAATCATAGGGATCGGTAACGCAAATAGACAGAATGACCCTCATGGCGACTATTGCCGACCTAAAGACGGCTGGGGATCTATTGAGATTGATATTAATAAATGCATGACGTGGGAAGCAGGGACCTGCGAGGTTTTATGTTTAAATGGGTTGGAGTCTCCTAACGATTATTATGAAAAGAAATTCGGAAGGGTTGAGTATTCAGCAGACTTGCCGTTCACTTATCTGTGCAACAGGTTTGGCAATAGTTACAATGAGGAGTTTTTCGGGCTTGACTCGGTCGAGTATTGGAGATTCTCTAAGGGGCTATGGATCGGTGAGCAGAACGACTCCACCATACTATCGGAGGGCCTTATTACATCGAATAGTTGCGATATTGCAGGTGAACCGTTCCTTTCTGGATCAATCGCCGTTGCTGGATTTGACCCCGGAATGGCATCCGGCGGAGACGCTAACTCACTTATGTTTGGGGTGGCCGGAACATCAGTAAATCACGAACCTCAGTTAACTGTAGAACAAGACAATGTGTCGATCAATCCTGTTACCAAGACAAGAGAGGAATACCGCAATTCAGTTGCTGCTAAGGTTGTTAAGGAATGCACTGCGCGTGGCGTCTTGCCGCAGAATTTCTTTATGGACATCTCGGCGGACGGCGGGCTGATGATGAAGGCAATCATGCAGGAGTGGGGATCTATGGAGATTGTTGGCCTGTCCTCTATGGAGCCGCCTACAAATAAAGGCAGATACAAAAAGAGGGTTTCTCAGTATTGGTTTCAATGCCAGCTCCTTGCTCAGTCAGGTCAACTAAGGGGATTTAATGTCAAGTCGGGCTACGCTGCTGACTTATTTGTGCGAAGGTATGAAAGCCTTGGCAACGGTCAGATTGACGTAGAGAAAAAGTCAGACATGAAGAAGAGAATTATGCGCAGTCCGGATTGCGGTGACGCCTTTACTTACATGGTTCAGGGATGCAAGCAGCGAGGGTATATAAAGCTTAAGGACATACGGCAAAGGCTTTCTGAGGAAAAAGAAAAAGAAGCGTCCAGGAGGGACGCTTCTAATAGGATAGATTTATACATGAACTCCCATGCCCAGGGCAGCTTTAGCGAAGAGTATGAGAAGGAGTTTGCTTACTGACCATTCGATTAAGGTTGTCTTATCGCCCAAAGTTACGGTTGCCTTTTTTGTTTTTCATTGAGTTGATGTAGTCCTTTAATTTAATAGCAGCCTTGGCTGCCAGCAATGGGTCCTTGAAACTACCACCGCCCTTAAGGTCAGAAGGGAACGAGAACCCCCTTGAATCAATGCCTTGATCGAGCCTCAGGCCAACTTTACTTCCTTTATAGTAAATTGTATGCTCTACCCTAACCTGTATATCAGGGCATTTAGTAAAGGATTCAGTTAACTGATCCTTAAGATCTTGCGGACACAGGCCCCAAGCCAGCCTATACCTTTCCGGGGGAATATCATAAACAATACCATCGCCTCCCCTATAGGAGGTGATGCCCTCTATCCTGTCGGCATTAGATATAAGCTTAGTATAAGCAATATCGCCATAAGTAATCTTTAGCCTGAAGTCCTGCCCAATTAATCCATTGGCATAAAACCTTTCCTTGTCAATGTTGGCTTTGGCGTTTTTAAGGTGATTTAGTAATCTTTCTTTTGCATTCATATACAATTAGTTGTTGACAATATATTTAGCTAGTGTATATTGAGTTTGTAATTCATGTTCAATTAGTAGTTGGCTCGAATGCCTCATCAGCCTGTGGTCTGGTGGGGCATTCTTGCGTCAAGGTCTCATCTGTCAATGCAGCTCCCGCCAGATCCGATAATACGGATGCAGACGCCAGGCTGTCCCCGGCTAATAGAATACCATCCATTATTAAACTCCCAATCAATACGCTTGGCTGGCGGAGTGTAGTATAGGGGAACTGGTATTAGGTGATCCATGTCATCATCAGGAAGCCAGTTGTGATGAACCATCCGGTCAGCCACTATCTGAATGGCGTTATGAAAATCAAACCGTAATCGGTTTGATCTAATGAAGTGGAACCCGACCTTTACGGGATAATTGTATTGAGGCTCCCCTAGGAGGTCCTTGCCTTGGGCGTATCCCGCGTAGAACCTTTCAGCGTGCCTCTCGTAATGACTGTCAGTTAACTGAATGTACCCAGGGACGTCTGGCTTCCCGTCTTTTTTGAACCCGCTTTTATTCGGCTCGTGATCAACTTTTGGGTGGGGCCTAGTATATGGTTTGCCTTGCCTGGTGCAGGCGCAAGTGGTTAAGTTCTTGCTACTAGGAACTTGAGTCGGGATATAGAACGTCGGTTTAGGCTTTGTTGTGCTCATTTATTTTTTTATTGTTATCGAACGCGTCCATTTTGACGCAAAAGCTAGCGATTTCTTCTCTGTCCTCGTCCTCTATTAAGCCCCCTTCATGAAGGCACTCTACAATCATTTGTCTAGTGCAGCTTAAGCAGCCGCTTAGCCTCTTAAGGTGAAGGATAAAATCTCTCCTATCGTATATATCCATTACAATTTTGATTTAGGGTTAAAACGTTAAGTCTTCAAATTTGACCCTAGCGCCTCTGTCCAGTATGACGTATCCGTCATTGACGCTATATATAGTTCCTGACACATCATGAGGATTGCCAGCGCTATCGAACGATATGCCTCGAACCTTCCGCCCGATAGAATCGCTTTTGATTTTGATATGCGTTGCCGGTTCCCTATGGAACGGCGATGTCCTGTCTTCTTGGGCTCCCATTAGAATGGCTGTTGATGGTTAAGCTTAGCGTTATTTGCGAGGATCTGCTTTTCTAGCTCGATGGCCTTTAATTGAGATGGGCTAAGTATATATGGCTCATCCTGGTCCTGCCATCTTAGGCGAAATCGAGAGTTTGTAGGATTGTAGAACATGTCCTTCATGCACAGGTTACCACCGACCTTCTGCTTGCACAAGTTAAATATATTATCAGAGAAATGTTTTTCTATGCTGTAATAATTCTCCATATCCCCAGACTTCATTACCTCGGCCAGCTTCTTGACCTTTCCTAGATTTCGCCAGATAGTAAATACGTTAAAGGCCATAGCGCCAATGGAGCCAGAACCCTTGATCTCATCCCTCCCAGGAATCTTAGAAACAGAAGAGTAGTCCCCTTTCCTGGAGTGGGCAACCGCTAGCAAGTGAATCCTCGTAGAAGTGACAAGCTCCTGAACGTCTCCCATGAAGTCGTTCATGGCCTCATTATCCTCAATATTGCAGTTCTTGAGCATCATTATGGAGTCAAGCACAACGAATTTAACATCGTGACGGCCAACCGCATAGTTCACGGCCTCATGCATCTTATCTACAGTTAACTGGCCGCGAAGGTCATAAACATGAAGCAGCTCAGACGTCGCCTGGACTACATGGTTGAAGTGAACCTCATGATCCACAGTGCAAGGCTGGGCCATGCAATGAGAATAAACCAGAGATGTAACAACCTCAGCCGATTCTTCTAGAGAAAAGATAAACACGGGATGCCCAATACTAATTAGATGCGCAGCAGCCTGATAAAGGAAGTTAGACTTACCACTCCCGGGCTCTCCGGTTACAATCGTAGTCTCAGCCTCTCTGAGATTCAATCCGTATTCATAGTCCCCCATCAAGGGGACTCCATAGTCCTGCCTAGGCTTATCCCAATTATCCTTAATTCGGGAAACCAGATCAGATCCCCTTACTACGTTATCAGGCTTAAGCTCCTTCGCTCCAGACAGAGCCTTAGCCATACCGCTAGCCCCGCTTTTCTTCCATAGATCATTGCCATCCTTGCAGCCTCCGTGATTCACGATCAGGCACTTTCCGAGGCCGATTCTCTCGGAGGCTAGCTTAATCAGATGAGATCCAGCGTCATCTGAATCAAACGATAAATAGATCCTCTTAAATTTATTAATGAATTCCCATGAATTGCTTATCCATGCGATATTGTTTGCCCCCATCGGTATGGATACGGCTCGGCATCCTGCGTGCATCCAAGCTATAGCATCTTCGTGACCCTCAGTAATCACAATCTCTTCTTCAGTTAACTGATTGCCTTCAAGCTTTGTGTCCATCCCCCATAGAATAGGCTCAGCATCAGACGAGCAGTAGGGTGACCTCTGCTTGCTCATGTCCTTGTAGACAACAAACTTGCAGGATTCTTTTTTATTATGAAGATAAGCTATACTGTTATCTTTTTGTCCTATGGGTAGCTCATTGATGATAGCTTCATCTGTTAGCCCCCTGTTATAAAAGTAAAATTTTAGCATAGGCCCTACAGCATTCTTATAGTCTGCCTTGGGCATTTTGTATTCTCTTTTGGTAAGCGGGTCTTGTTGGCCAGTCATCTCTAGTGCAACTCTTCTTCCGTCTCTCTCTGATCCTTCATGGTGAATTATCAAGTCAATTATATCACCCTGTTCATCGGTTGAGAAGTCAGTGAACCTCCAACCCTTATCCTTAAGTGCAAAGTTAAAGGAGGCTCCAGCGCCTCCATTAATATCCCCGCACGAGTAACTAGACTTGTTACCCCATTTGCCGCCTGGCAAATACTTTTCTGCTATAGCCTCCGCTTGCCCTGCAAGCGAATCTCGAACGGCGGCCCAATTGATCTCCGTCTTATCACGGTTGAATCTCATAAGTAGTCGCCTAAAAGGGCGAGCCCCGAAAGGCTCGCCCAAGGCGTTAACTAGCAGTTAACTGGAACTAATCAGTCCCATTCTCCGTCTGTAGATCCGGCGTCAACCGCTTCTGCCGCCGCAGGCAAGACCTCTTCGTCAATATGCGTCTCAACCACCGGCTCCTCTGCCGTTCCGTCCTTATCTTCAGGAGCATTTGCGGCGGCCTGCTCCAGGATCTTGGGATCTGGAGGCCCGATCTTATCGAGACTCTTATCGCTGATGGGGAGCATAACTGCGTCGTCATCCTGGCTGGACCATTGCTCAATACCAAAAGACACTGAGCCGACATGGATAACAGTAAGCGCCATAGAAGCAAGGCCCTTATTGAAATCATTAGTCCCGACTACACGGATAGGGTCACCATCCTCAATAGGTCCCAGAACGTAAACATACGCGGCGCGAGCTGGAGTGTCAACTCCAAGCTTGGCTTCGCTGATCATGTCGCGGAGAGCGTGTTGTGGCGGATACTTACCATTCTTTTCCTGGTAAGCCTTAAGCACATCACACAACTTCTTACAGCGGATATCGCTGTCGATAGGGTCGGTCTTGTTGTACTTCGCTTCCATCACATTACGAATGACGGAAATCCCAGCACTCGGGAGATCAGCTTCGATCTTATTGTATCGACGAATAGCCTTGACGGCCTGGCCGATACGCTTGGCGGACTGATCCTGCTCATCAGACTCAAGATCGTAGTAGCTTTTCCAGCTCTTGCCGGAATCCTCAACCGCAATAGCGAACTGAGCCTCAAGCAAAGCAAAGCCACCGGCCATAGCCTTAGATTGTCCGATCATGCTGGACAGCGTAGTGAGACCGCTTGCGACGGCCTCATCAGACACGTCGGAATCAAGGATGAAGCGACCATCCACAAGACTAACCCCGTCGATACCGCGCAACTTATCGTCAATCATTGACTCGGCTTGAGCCTTGATCTTCTGAGCGTTGCTTTCACTCTTCACCGAAGCGTTAGCGCCAGCCTCAGCGGCTTTTTCTGCCATAGCGGCATGAACGCGAGCCGCCTCTTCGACAAAGCTATTGTATGCCGCCACGGTTTTATCATGAATCTCTACGGCCTGAGCCACAAGGCTAGCCACTTCAGAGAACCGATCTTGCCCACCATCAGGAATGATGTCCACCGGAGCTGGGCAATCAGTTCCGAACGCTGCCCGAAACATAGCCATCACAACCTGAGGTTCAGCCCCATTAGTTAGGCCTAAGTTTGATGAGGTCTTCTTAGACACTTCATGGAGAGGAACTCCCCTCAGCTTGACCTTATTGGTCACTGGGTCTTCCCCGAAAGAGCTGGCGATAATCTTAACATTTGCTCCCGGCTTGCCTCCACCGAAGTTTGCTTTCCATGCCTCTTCTTTAGGGGCTTTATTTGCTGCTACTTTCTTTTTTACTGCTGGATTACTCATTATGTTTATTTAGTTTGTTGCTTAGGTTAGGTTGGGTTGAATATGTCTAAAAGTCGGACCCTGGTCCCTGGAACTCTGAGGCTGCGGACTCCTGAAGTGCTTGGTCGTCTAGAGGCTGGGCCGCCTCTGATTCTAGCTGCGCTGGAGGATTGGCGAACTGCTTCAGATTGTTGATCATCATGTTGCTCATGAGGACAGCCTTATCCGAATCAGTTAACTGAGATTCGGTCATGTCGGGGTTGTGATGCTGCTCCGTACAGTATCCGGAGATAAACTTCCTAGCACTCTCCTCTGAGACCTCAGCTTCCTTAGCCAAGACAGAAGCAAGAGATGCCTTAGGCATGGTTGGCCACTTCTCCCCGAACCACCACAACGGAACAAATTCCGGAGCACGAGCAGCAGTGACGCGGGCCAAGTTCTCGTCGCCAGTCTCCGAGAGAACCGCATCATAGGTGAACTTAACAGACTTAGCAAACGCATTCGCTAATTGCTTAAGGTTTAGAGCGCTCCCGTTTTGAGCCCCTCCGCCAGTCGCCTGCTTAGGCGAAGAGAGAGACCCGACTGCTGGTGCCGATGGCGCGGGGGCGGCTCCTTCGCTGCCGGAAACGTCAATAGTGCAACCCTTCCCTACCGACACTTGGACCTTGCCATTATAGGAGTTGATCGTAAGTTTTCCTGACCCGGGGAACACCGTAATGGTCTGACCCTGCTGAATGCCATCAAGGTCCTTACGCTCCCAGATAGCCAGCTTGACTTCGTTACCATCAGAGATAACGACGTCCTTGCGAATCCATGATCCGCCATGGGCCATGGGGAATGAGGATACGACTTTTCCGGAGAGGCCAGCCACTTGCTGCTTATCTCCCATTAATAAAATGCTTGAGATTGGTAATGTATTCATTTATTTTTCAGTTAACTGTTGTGGTTTCATTTTCTTCTTGTTCTTCCTTTAGCTCCTTGCGTCGCTGGTGGCATATGCCGGAAACTTCGCACCAATCCTCGCATTTAGTGGGCCTGGATTTAAGGTGCTTAATAATGTAATTGTCTTTTTTGACTCCCGTTTCTTCCAGCCATTCTAAAGCCTTGCTCTCAGAGGAGCAAGTCTTTTTTGCAATTACTGACATGTGGCCGGGCTTAGACTTAGTGCCCTTAGTTCTTGTGTAAACTTTCCATGTAGCTTCGCGCCGCCATTGCTGCTCAGGAGTGCAGACAGGAAGCTCCTCATCACCCATCTCCCGGGATGCGTAGTGAAGCTTAGCGTTGGTAGCCATATACATCTTTAGACTTGCCTGATCAGCGATCTCCCTTTCTTTCACTACGATCTGCCGCTCAGGGTAGCCCCTGTCCTTAGACTTGATATATTCCATCTTGGCCCAGTCTTTCATAACGAAGCAATTCTTAATATGCTTGGCCTCAATGCCATAAGCAATCTTGAACAGCAAACGCAAGGCGTTTAGCTGAAACGTATGCTCTTCCTTATCTCCATACAGCATAGAGCGAGGACTGACATACTTAAAGTCCCAGATAGTGCTGGTATCAGGCTCAAACAGATCTAGCTGGCCATGGAAGTGGATACGAACTTTTGTAACTCCATCACATAAAGTCAGCGGGACTGTCACGCCAATTCGCTTCTCGGTTATATCCCCGCTCCTTGCGTTTTGCTCTATGATAGCATGAATCATAGAGCCCTTCATTGTCCATAGGTTATCTACTGGGTCTCCCCAAAGAGAGCTAGAATGCCTATGAGCTAGAATTCTTGGTTGCGGAGCTGAAGGCAGCGTCGTCACGCTAATAGCGTAATCGTAATCCTTTTTTATAGTCGCGAAATACTCTGCAACCTCAGCGTGGTAAGTGTCGTTAGATAGAGTCAACGCCCTCTCTAATGCTTGGGGCATCCAATCAGCTTTTATGTAATTCATATTTAGGGTATGCCCAGAGAGGAATCGGATGCTAAGACTTTATGAAGATCAAGCTTCTCTTTCCTCTCTGGGGTAATTAGTTTAGTTTTTATTTTAGATTAGTCAAGGCTAATCTTTTTAAAAGGGTCGCTAGTGTCGAACTCTTCCGACTCAGAGTCACCTTCTCGACTATCTTGACTGGAAGGGACGGAAGCCGGAGCTTCCGGAACTGACCTAGATGGCACGTTAGGGGGCTCGTTGCTTCCAGTTAACTGAGCGCTTTCGACTCTTTCCGATGCTGCATTATGAGCCTCAAGGATTTCGGAAAAGATTAGAGAAAATGTGACGGCAGCCTTGGCTGCTCCACGAGCGCTATTCAGAACTTGTTCTCGTGCCATTTTTTCGTTTCCGTTTGCTACTTGTGCGATTCTCCGAGTGTAAATCATCTCGGCTAGCTCTTGTTGTTGTGCTGTTACTTTAGGCATAATATTTGTTGACTTTATGTAGTTTATATGTTAGGTTGATCAATGGCGAAAAAAGGATCCAAGAAGGCTGGGGCCTTGCCCAAAAGCAAGCAAGCAAGGGCATACTTACGGAAAACCTCAGCTAATCGAGTCGCTCGCAACAAAGCTAGGCGACAAGCGCTTAAGAAAGGTATAGTGAAAAAGGGAGATGGCAAAGTAATTAATCATAAAAATCCCCTAAGCAAAGGTGGCTCCAAGTCAGGAGCTACCAATGTTCAGAGCAAGAAGTCTTCAGCTGCAGAGGGCGGGAGACTCCGCAGTCGCCGTCGCAAGTGACGCCCCGCCAAACATGAGACTAGCCTCATCCAGAGGGATTGTCATGCCGTTCATTTTGGCTATTTTTGTAAGTGTCATTTGCTGAACGATATTTGGAGTAGAGCCATTAATTGGGTTGGTGAATCCAGGGACATAGGCCAGGCTTATACCATCGCCCTTATAGGTATTATAGACATCTTGCTCGGATCTTAGCGTAGCCACTTTATATCCAGGATTGAAGTTATAGGGGCAATTGAATTCTAGCTCGGGAGTGTTTACGATTTCCTTGATATTCACGGTCTCAATTATCCTTCCGCTTATTGTGGTTATCCAGCAGTGCCAGTTGAACAAAGAGTCCCACTCCATTTTGTAGCCTTCTTTTTTCATGTTGTCATCTACGGTGAAGCATGACCCGAATGTAATTACCCCTAAGTCATATTGCTCAAGGATAGCTACGCAGTTGCCAAAGCAATTGACGTTTGCGTTTCTATTTGGAGTTTCGGGCATCCTTGCCACTGTAGTGTTGTGCTTTCCTAGTTTTATTGATCTTTCTATTAATCTATTCATTTTTCTTTATTTTTTTTAGTTTACCTGCATCTGTCTCCTTGACACATAACAGCAATGGTTGAAGCTCGTGGGCTAGTTTTATTATCCTGTCAGCGTATTCCTGCCCCTTGGGTTTACTCCAGCTTGACCCTTCGTTATAGTAGGCTAAACGAGTGTGAATATCTTGTGATGGAGTCCATTGTTTTTGCTTATCTAATACCATTCGGAATGCTTTGAGGGAGGTTGAGTAATCACTCCAGTTCTTGCCCATATAATCAACTTCTCGTGGGTGCCAATGATCATGGATCTGGAACGTGCTCCATGACCTACCCCCGTCTCCTTTCTTGTCCTCTTGCCAACTACCTTCGTAATAAGCAACAGCAGCATAGAGCCCTCGCATGAACGAATCTTCTACTTCCCTCTTGAGCACTTCCGCTAAACTAGGCGGCATAGAAGGGACGACTTGACCCTTTCAGTCATAGAGAATTATTTCCGGTCTTTCTCCTTGGGATTCGTTAAACGCCTTGTAAAATAGAGATTCATCAAACAAGGAAGAATCGACCTCTCCGAAGACAGCATCATCAAGCCTGCCCATTTCCTCATAGTAATCAATTTCAACTTCATCATTATTGGCGGGAGACGTAGCGTTAATCCCGCCGCTTAGATCTTTTTCAATAAACGGAACTTCCTTAATGAACATCCCATAAGCCACGAAGAACGTCAATGAGACCATTGCTAGCTGTCCTAAAAGGAGAGCCATATTTTTATTCTTGACCGACCCTTCGGATTTCATTGTAAACCATGCGGTGAACCCCATCATTAAAGCAAGGGCTACCAGGCATAGCTCTGTGCTTGCGGTCTTACCCGCAATCATAAGTTCTGGCGTTATTCCCAGGAGAGCTGATGCTCGCGATGTTCCTGATGAGTTTGAGGCTTTTATGGACTCAACTGCTTTAATTTTCTCACTATGCATGTCTTGGATTTCAGTTAACTGATTGTGAAGAAGAAGGCTCTTGTCCCGGCCCAGCTCTTGGATCTTATCCGTGAGCTGCACTCTATTGATAGAGTAGGACGCTTTCAGGGTTTTCCCTGAAGCGATGGCCGGAGCAAGAACCCCATCAAGCACGGCCAGCTCAGCCTTGGCACCGTCAATCGCGCTCTGAAAGTTTACAACTTCCAGGGTATGACGAGACATTAACTGAGATAACTGTTCCTCATGAGAATCTATTTTAGCAGCAGCGCTACGATCGGTCGCTGTAAGCGATCCGAGTCTGTAGTCCTGATAACCGAAACTTGTTAGTGCGCTATCTAGCGTTTGAACGCTACCTACCGCTACGCAAAGAAGCACCCCTAAGACGCATCCAGCCTTGCCTATTGCACTTCTGCCGGAAATCGTAAGACAAAGCAGGGCTGCCAAAGCCCAAAACACAACAATAGAGGCCTGCAATCCAAGTACTCTGCTAAAGGCAACGTCAGGCCTTCTAAAAACCGTGTAGTAATCGCAAGCAGAAGAAAATGTGCTGAAGATAGTGAAGGCGGCACAGGCAACGCCAGCCATTAAGCGAACCATAATAAAGCAAGACGAATTATCTTCCTCATTACAGTTAATAACTTTAGCGTCAAGCGTGGGTCTTGGTGATTGATTGGGCAAAGGGAATGCTGATTGCATAGCGGTAGGATTTAATTTAGATTTAGTTCTGGATGATCCTTGAGGGGATCAACATCCTCTTTGGGATTGGCTTCAGAGGAATAGTTTTCTTCCATCATGTTTAATATGATAGCTCGCTCTTCTTCAGTTAACTGAATTAGAAAAGGAGGCGACTTGAGGATCTTTGTCATAGCGTTGTTGAATAACCTGTTGTCACTCATGCTCGCTTCGTCACAATGCTTGACATTGTAGTCAGCGCTTTCGAGAAGCATTTTAGCTGAAATAATCTCATCTGCTTTCCTGGCGGATAAGTCTTCTTGATAACAAGACTCATGGAAGAACCCTAAGAGAGAGCTACCTCTGTTTGATCCTTCAAAGCCACAGTAGACACACTCTTTAGTATGAGGCATAAGTATTGATGATTTTTTCGACCTTGCCTTGAAGGTCAATTTCGTTATAAGAGCAGTAGTCCATAGCCATCCAGATAGCTTGGCTCAGCCATTGAGTCTCTTCGATATACTCTATGGGCCTATCTCCAAAAAATGTTGATTCGTCAACCATGCACAAAACGCACTTAGTCATTAGGATAACGAACTCATCAGATGAGCACTTCTCTATCAGCATTAGTTCCTTAGGGTCCATCTTATCTTTCGGTATAGTGAACGTGCCCTCTTTCTGCAAGCCCTCATGGATAAGAAGGTCAACTTTGTGCTTAGCAGCGTAAGTCATAGCGCATACAAAGAATTCCGGAACAGGTGAATCGTACAACACTGAAATTAGATTCACTATGGAAAATCCCTTTGTCTTCAGGTCATCTGAAGCCAATTCCCTGCCGATGTAATCGGCCTCACGATCCATGAGGTTACTGATTGATTTGTCTCTTTCTATTTTCATATTACTTTATTTTTAATTTTCCTACGTTAGTTTGTTGGCTTCTTTCTGCCAGCTGTAGCTTGGTTGCATATTTGTTTATTTTATTAAACGCCAAGTCAACGTTCTCAAGCGCTTTAATCATGTCTGCCCCGGAAATAAAAGATCCACAGATTTCTGGGTGTTTAAAGGGTTCCCCGAACCCACTTACTGTTATTTTAATTGGACCAATAGTATGCTCACCATTTGGCAGTCTTGCTATAGCTCTAGTTAAGTTAGAGTAGTCTCTTGATACTTTATCAAAATCCCCTGGGTCTAAAGGCGTTAGAACTTTGGAGAACATTTCATATGAAATCATTACTTGCTTTTTTCCAGTCAACTGACTGGCGCAAAGAGCGGATATTCATTTATCGCAAGACCTAACGTTAAAGATTTCCTCTCTTCTGCTTTTAAGCCATCCGAGTATCTGTGATGTGGTTAGTGTTTTCATGGCAGTTAACTGGCGCTGACCTCAGCAAGCTTTAGGTGAAGATTATTTATCTCTTTGTCCTTAATGCTGATTTTTTTAATGATGTCGTTTTTAATAGATGCTTTCCTTTCTTCGGCTTTGATCCTAGCTTCGCAGAATGACAGAAATTCCCTCCGTTCATTTATCTCTTGCATGCTACTAGGGATAGGCGCGCCGTAGGCATGCCCTCCTTTTTCGCGGCGAATAGGAAATTCAGAGACACATTTTTTGAGATCTTTATACTTTTTCTTATTTAGTTCAGCAAGGAGGCTGTAATCAGCAGACTTAAACTCAGAAAGGGTTTTAAGGATCTTGGCCAGAGAGGAAGTAAATTGGTGGATTGCATAATCACTGCCAGCGGCTGCTTTAATCGCCATGATAGATGACTTTTTGTCATCTTCTGACCTCATCTTAAATATCGCAATCATCCACGGATACAACTGATTGGCTAGCTTGCATTGTGTTGCGTCTCGCTTAGCGTCATTTTTGTTAGCCTTTGCTTTTATAAGATCAGGCAGATGCCTGGCTGTAATTGAGTTTATATGGATCAATGTATCCTCTAGGCTCATTTCCCCGTTGTCTTTTTGTTTGATGTAAATATTAGCAGGCAGGTTAGCGTTCATATTATTAGGTAGTTTATAATAGTTATTTTTTATTTGGCGTTGCCGTCTTGATGGGCGGCGAAGAGAGTAAATTAGAAGCAGCAATCTAATTGCCTCCCGGGCAATTAGAATATATAGTCAAAATAATAAACACAACGATAACTATACAGACCCAAATCTGTAGTAAGCTCAATAGGAAACATGCACCCGACAACAGATTGGAGGTTTTCTCGCACTGCTTTCAATCCAATAGGGATCATAGAAACCTCTTATCAACCCTATGGGATGTGAGCCCATCAACAGAGCTAGTCCGACGTTTCCGCCCGCTAGACAGCGGCCATCCCCTTAGGGGCAGGCCGTGAATTATCAATTTAGGAATAAGAGCGCCACATTCACCGGATCTAGAAGGTTAACACGTTGCTTTCTGACCGCCCCTTGCCAAACGACAAAGGCCGATTGCAATTAAGCAACCGACCTTTGAAGATGATTCTTAGGCTTCCACCGAAGTGGAAATGAGACGACGGCCTAGAAAGAATCAGGGG
>TARA_R110000772_G_scaffold5252_10_pt1 | contig 29786 bp, 22 predicted proteins | sample TARA_R110000772 | Tara Oceans TARA_R110000772 (sample SAMEA4397948) | marine metagenome | biome: Polar Biome; feature: [SRF] surface water layer (ENVO:00010504); material: water (ENVO:00002006), including particulate matter (ENVO:01000060) such as... | depth 5 m | reverse complement strand
TGGTTCGGCAGCCGACATCAACATCATCCCCGCCGCGATGCTCAAGCAGGTTGAAGTGCTGACCGGCGGCGCTTCTTCGGTATATGGTGCAGACGCTGTGGCCGGGGTTGTCAACTTCATCATCGACGATGAATTCGAAGGCTTCCGGATCGACGCCCAATATGGAGTCTACCAGCACGACAATAACAACCAGTTCATCCGGCCGTTTCTCGATGCCCGCGGATTTCCGTTTCCCGACGGGAACACGGTTGATGGCGGTTCGATCGATGCCACGGTCGCCTTCGGATCAAAATTTGCCGATGATCGTGGTCATTTCATGATCTATGGCGGCTATCGCAAGATCAATGCGGTGACCCAGGCCGAACGGGACTTCAGCTCATGCGTTCTGCAAAATGTTGCCGGGGGAGCCAATCGTTGCGGCGGTTCAGCGACGACACCAAATGGCAATGTGCTGGTGTTCGACACCGCCGTCACCACCGGAACTTCAACCTTCTACACGTTCGCGCCCAATCGCGGATTCGTGAACGGGCTGGGCGTCTTCAACTTCGCACCCTTCAACCATTTCCAGCGTCCCGACGAGCGGTTTACCGGCGGGGCCTTTGTCAAATATGAGGTCAGCGACTCGTTCCGTCCCTATATGGAATTCCAGTTCATGGACAACCAGACCGTGGCCCAGATCGCTCCATCGGGCAACTTCGGCAACACTCTGACCCTGAACTGCGACAACCCGCTGATGTCGGCAGCACAAAGAGCGGTCATCTGCGACACCGACAATCTGATCAGCGGCTATGTCGGCACCTTCCCGGCGGCGACCACGGCGCCGTTCAATCCAGACCCGACCGCGCCTCCGATCGATTTTGCGGATGGTCAGGGCGGAACCTATAATCAGGGCTATGCGCTCACTCTCCGTCGCAACCTGGAAGGTGGTCCGCGTCGCTCCAATCTGGGTCACACGACCTATCGCGGCGTCATCGGCGCGAATGGCGATATTTCGGATGTGTGGAGCTACGATGCCTATTATCAATATGGCAAGGTCGAATATTCGCAAGTCTATGACAATGAATTCTCGATCGCCCGCCTGGTCCGGGCCCTCGATGCGGTGACCGACAATCGCCCCGGCAGCCCGACCCAGGGACAGGTGGTTTGCCGCTCGCTGATCACCGCTGGCGACACGGACTGTGTTCCCTATGACCTGTTCGCAGGCGAAGGCGGAGCGAGCCAGGCTGCGGTCAACTATCTCAACGTGTCGGGCTTCCAGAACGGCGAAACGACCGAGCAGGTTGCCAATATCTCCTTCACCGGTGACCTGACAGACTATGGGGCTGTGTTTCCATGGGCGCAGGACGGCGTGCGAGTGAATGTCGGCGGCGAATGGCGCAAGGAGACGCTCGAGCTGAAGGTCGACACCGCCTTTGCCACCGGTGACCTGACCGGCCAGGGCGGCGCAACCCTGCCGCTTGCGGGCAGTTTCGATGTTATCGAGTTTTTTGCCGAAACGCAGATTCCGATCATTCAGGACGGCTTTATCGACCTGTTCGAGATCAATGCCGGCTATCGTCGCTCGCATTATGAAACCAGCGCCGACCGAACCTACAATACCGACACGTTCAAGATCGGCGCCGAACTGGCACCGGTTCCGGACATTCGCTTTCGTGCGGTTTACAACCAGGCCGTGCGGGCACCGAATATCCAGGAGCTGTTCCGGACGGCGGCGGTCGGGCTGAGCGGCTCGAACGATCCCTGTGCCGGTTTCACCATCACCGCCACCAATTACGGTTGTCTCGCGCAGGGCCTGACGGTTGGCCAGGGCGTGACGCCAAATCCGGCGGGACAATATAACGGCCTGCTCGGCGGCAATGCCGATCTCCAGCCCGAAACGGCGAAGACGTGGACGGCCGGTGTCGTGCTCCAGCCCAGTTTCATCCCGGGACTGTCGCTGACCGTCGACTATTTCAATATCGAGGTAGACGATGCGATCCGCACCTTCGGGGTTGATGCCGTGCTCAACAATTGTGTCACCAACGCTTCGGCGACCTTTACGCCTGAATCATGCGCGCTCATCAACCGCGATGCCGCGGGCTCGCTGTGGCTGACGCCCAACGGCTTCACGGTCGACCTGCCGAACAATGTCGGTCGTCTCCAGACCTCGGGCATTGAAGTCGGTGGCCGATATTCCGTACCGGTCAGTTTTGGCACCATCTCCTTTTCGATGAACGGCACCTATCTCGACTCCTATGAAGTCGAGAATGGGCTCACCAACGCGGACGGCAGCCAGGTCAGCTATGATTGCGCAGGCCTCTATGGTCCTACCTGCAGCGTGGGCGGAACATCGGATGCGGGCGCTCCGCTTCCTCGCTGGCGCCACAAGGCCCGTGTATCGCTGAACACGGACTCCGGCATCGGGGGGTCGATCCAGTGGCGCTATGTCGGCAAGGTGACGGCCGAAACCGTCTCCTCCTTTGCCGCCCTGAACCCCGGCGGGCTTACCGACCATGCCGGACCCGGCACCCGTATCCCGTCATTCAACTATATCGATGCCGTGCTGTCGTTCGATCTGCAGGAGACATTCCAGTTCCGTCTCGGCGTCAACAACCTGTTTGACAAGGAGCCGCCACTGGTGACCTCCGGCGGTGGCGGAACCCCTAACCTGTGCCCTACCGGTCCGTGCAACGGGAACACCTATCCGGCAACCTGGGACGCGCTCGGACGCTATTTCTTCGCCGGCGTCACGCTCGACTTCTGAAACCGGGCGGATCCATGATATTGGGGGGTTGCAGCGGAGCAACCCTCCATCTTCATCTGGCGGGCCGGCACATGAATCGGCCCGCCAGGATATTGCAGAGCGAGGGCAAGAGATGGCCGGACTATCTTCCGACATGATCGACGACAGAGATATGCTGGACCAGGCCGTGCAAGCGGCCAGCGAGGGCGATTTCGCGCGCGCCAGGACGGTAGCGGAGGAGGCTCTCGAGGACGGCCGGGGCGATCCGGCGGCCTTTCATGGCTTCCTCGGCATGATCTGCGCGCGCTCGGGTGAGCTCTCCGCCGCGACCCAGCATCTGGAACAGGCGCATGCGCTGCGACCGCAGGATATCACGATCGCCTGCAATCTGGTTTCGATCCTGATGGACCAGAAGCGCGAAGCCGATGCTCTGGAGGTCGCAAGTGCCGAGCTGATGCGCCGGGACGAGAGCCTGCGCGTTGCACGCTTTCGCGGATTTCTCGCGCAGAATCTGGAAGAATTTTCAGCCGCGGTCGAGGCCTATGAGTTGATCGTCGCGCAACAGCCCGGCGATTTCGAATGCTGGAACAATCTTGGCAATGCCCGCGCCGGGCTGGGCGAGCACGAGAAGGCGGAGACCGCATTGCGGCGGGCGATAAAGATTGATCCGGGTGCCGCGCCGGCCCGGCTCAATCTGGTTTCTGCGCTCGAGGCCCTCGATCGGTTTGAGGAAGCCGAAGCGGAGCTGGTCAGGGCGATCGATGAATTTCCGGATGAATCGCAGCTGCCCTATCGGCTCTACATATTCTACAAGGCGCAGCTCCAGCAGGAAGAGGCGCTTGCGGCCCTGTTGCAAGCTTCGGACCGCGACCCGGGTTCTGCCGATATCTGGCTGAAGCTTGGCATAGAGCGTGGCGTTTTGCGACAGATCGGGGAAGCCGAACGCGCCTACCGACGAGCGATTGAACTCGAGCCGGACGTGGTTGACGCCTATCTCGGCCTCGCCATTCAATATGAGCATAGCAATCGCGAAGAGGAATTGGCGCCGCTGATCGCGCTGGCCGAAGCCAATGGTGTGGACGACGGCGCGCTTGGCTTTCTCCGCGCGCTGGAACATCGGCGGGCGGGCCAATTTGCGAAAGGTCTGGAAGCCCTGTCGAAAGTCCCGGCGGAGATAGAAACCGAGCGCAGCGCGCATATCCGGGCGACGCTGCTCGACCGTCTTGGCCGATCGCAGGAGGCATTTGCCGCCTTCGAGGAGGCCGCGCGGCTACACGAGGACAATCCGACCGAACCGCTCCGGCGCGCCGCAGAGCTTCGGCACGAACTGAGCGCCGAACTGGATCTGCTCACCCCCGAATGGATATCAACATGGTCGCCGGACAAGGCTGGGGCCGATCGGCCAGACCCGATATTTCTGGTCGGATTTCCACGATCCGGGACCACCTTGCTCGATACCATATTGATGGGCCATCCCGATGCCACGGTGCTGGAGGAACAGCCGCCGCTGAACATTGTCGATGAAACAATCGGCGGGCTGGCAAGGCTGCCCGCTCTCGAGACGGAAGATATAGCGCGGGCCCGCGGGCAATATTTTGCCGAAGTGGAAAAGATCGGGGACGTGCCTGCCTCAAATCTGCTGATCGACAAGTCGCCGCTTTTCTTGCAGAAAGTGCCGCTGATCCAGCGGCTGTTTCCCGATGCGCGCTTCATCCTCGCCATGCGCCATCCCTGCGATGTCCTGCTGAGCTGCTTCATGAGCAATTTCCGGCTCAACTCCGCGATGTCGAATTTTCTCCGGCTCGAGGACGCGGCGCAATTTTATGACCTCACCTTCCGGCACTGGCAGCGGTCCTGCGAACTATTCCCGACCAATGTTCACGTCGTCAAATATGAAAATCTGGTCGAGGATGTCGAAGCCGAGGTCCGGCCCCTGTTTGATTTTCTGGGCCTCGAATGGCGCGACCAGGTGCTCGATCACCAGCGCACGGCCAAGGCACGCGGACTGATTACCACCGCAAGCTATTCGCAGGTCACCGAGCCGATCTACAAACGGGCCAGCGGTCGCTGGACCCGCTACCGCGAAAATCTTGAACCGGTCCTGCCGGTGCTGGAGCCTTGGGTTCGGCGCTACGGATATTCGCTCTAGCGGGAATGTCGCGATGAAACGGCGAGAACGGGTCTCGCCCTCGATATCGCCTAGTCCTTGTCCGTTGCTATCCCTCTTGCCAGGATGTCGCTCGCGATTTCCGCGATCTGGACGGCGGACTTTTCTTCGCTCCAAATCCCATAGCGCAACCCGAGGAAGACATTCATCCCCATGATCGCCCAGGCATGGGCTTCTTCCAGCCCGCCGCGAAAATCGCCGGCGGCGCTGCCTTCTTCGAGGCGCTCGTGGATCCGCTTGGCGGTCTCTTCATAATGCGAGCGATAGCTATCGGGATCGACAAATTCGGCTTCGTCGATGATCCGGTAGATTTCCTTGTGCTCGCGGGCAAAGGTCATGAACGCCTCGAGCGCCAGCTTCTCCCGTTCGAGCGCGTCTTGCCATTCGGTCATCGCGCTCGCGGCGTGGCTTTTCACCCGGCTGCTCATGTCCCGGACGAGGGCGCTGAACAGTTCGTCCTTCGAATCGAAATAGGTGTAGAAACTGCCCAGGGCGGTACCCGCCCGCTGGGTGATCCCGGTGATCGACGCTTCGTGAAAGCCTTTCTCGCCAAATTCCAGCGCCGCGGCGTCTAGCAGCTTGCGCTTGGTCTTGAGCCCGCGCGCAGTGCGCGGCTGTTTGTCTTTTGACTCAATATGTTCGGAATATTCGGTGGCCATAATGTCACGGCTAACCGCATTTCACTGGATAAGCAAATTTCTAAGTTGAATGTTGGTTCATGTTTCAATATAGGCGGCTTCACGACCTGGAAATGCCAGGCATAAAATTCAAGGAGGATGCTTTCATGAAATTCCATCAAACCGTTAGCTATGCAGCGATTGTCACCGGTCTCGCGGGCGGCCTTGTCGCTCCTGCCGCAGTCCATGCGCAGGCATCCGAGTCGGCCGAACAGGGCGCCGATGACAATATCATCATCGTCTCCGCCCGCCGCCGGGACGAACGGCTGGTCGATGTTCCGATCGCCATCACCGCATTCTCCGCCGAGAAGCTCGAACGGCAGGGTGCGGTCGATATTACCGATATCGGATTGACGACGCCCAATACGACGCTGGAAGCCTCGCGCGGCACCAACTCGACACTTTCCGCCTTCATCCGCGGCATCGGCCAGCAGGATCCGGTTTCCGGTTTCGAGCAGGGCGTCGGCATCTATCTTGACGATGTCTATCTCAACCGTCCGCAAGCCGCGGTTCTTGACATTTATGACGTCGAACGGATCGAAGTATTGCGCGGTCCACAGGGCACGCTTTACGGTCGCAACACCATCGGCGGCGCGGTCAAATATGTGACCAAGCGGCTGCCCGACGAACCTTCGTTCAAGGCGCGGGCGACCTACGGTACTTATGATCAGGCAGAAGCCGTGGTCACCGCCAGCATGCCGATTGGTGATCTGGTCCGCGTCGGCGCATCGGGCGCACGGCTGTCGCGCGGCGGTTTCGGCGACAATCTGACCAATGGTCTGGAAAATTACAACAAGGATATCTGGGCTGCACGGGGTACCGTAGAGCTGGGCGGCTATGGCGAGCCCGTCCTGGTCCGGATTTCCGGCGACTATACAAAAGACAAGAGCAATCCGCGCGGCGGGCACCGGCTAATCCCGGGCGCCGTCTCCGGTGCTCCGGTACTGGACAATGTTTTCGATACCCGCGGCGGTCTCAACGACCCGGTTCAGGAAATCGAGGCTTATGGTCTGGCGATGAACATCACCGCCAATCTGAGCGACACGGTGACGTTCCGGTCGATCAGCGCATGGCGCAAGGACGACACGGCAACGCCAATCGATTTTGACGCGCTGCCGGCGGTCGATCTCGACGTCCCGGGATTATATCTGAACGAGCAGATCAGCCAGGAATTCCAGCTGCTCTATGAAGGCGACAAGCTCAACGGACTGGTCGGCTTCTATTATCTCGACGCCAGCGCCGACACCCTCTTCGATGTTCGCCTGTTCACGACCTTCGCTGGCCTGACCGCCTTCACCCAGGCCGAAGTCGACACCGAAACCTATGCGGTTTTCGCCGACTTCACCTATGATTTCACCGAGCAGCTGAGCCTGTCGCTCGGCGGTCGTTATACATGGGATGAGCGGACAGCGAGCATCTTCCGGCAAAACTACCTTGGCGGCGGTTCGCCGACATTCGGCGGCGCGGGCATTCCTTTCGGCGCTCCCGGAACCGACTTTCAGGGCGACGCGAAATTCAAGAAATTTACGCCGCGCGCATCGCTGAGCTACAAGCCGACTCCGGACCACAATATCTACGCCAGCTTCTCGCAGGGCTTCAAGGGCGGCGGGTTTGATCCGCGCGGTGTTGGCGTCAACGCACCGACGACCAACGCCAGCGGCATCCCAAGTGATGACGAGGTCGCATCCTTCCTCAGCTTCCAGCCAGAATCGGTCGACAGCTATGAAGTCGGCTACAAGGGCAGCCTGCTCGACGGCGCGCTCAATATCGCGCTGGCCGGTTTCTACACCGATTATACGGATGTGCAGATTCCCGGTTCGGTCGCCTGTACGGTCGCTGGCCTTCCGTCCTTCTGCGGCGTGATCAACAACGCCGGCAAGGCGACACTGAAGGGCATCGAGTTCGAGGCCTCGGCACGGCTTGGCGAAGACCTGCTGGCCGGTGGTGACCGGGTGATGCTCTCTGGCTCGCTTGGCTATATCGACGCCGAATATGATGAATATATCACCAATATTGGAGGTGTCCCGACCGATGTTGCGGATTTCCGCTCGGTGCAGAATACGCCCGAATGGACGGCCAGCGGAACATTTTCCTATACCACTCCGGTGGGAGACGGTGATCTGTACCTCGGGACCACATTGTCCTATCGCAGCAAGACCAACCAGTTCGAGATTGCCAACCCCTTTATCGATCAAGAGGGATTCGCGCTGCTTGATGCCAATCTTGTCTATAACGCGCCAGACAAACGCTGGAGCATTGGACTGCACGGCAAGAACCTGACCAACAAGCGTTACAAGACATCGGGCTATACCTTTATCGCCGCCGACCCGACGACCGGAGCGATTATTCCCGGCGCGAACGGCCAGCCGATCCCGACGCTCGGACCCGAAGGAACGCTGACTGCATTCTACGGCAACCCGCGTCAGGTCTTCATTTCCGCCGGGGTGAAATTCTAACCGGCGCATAGGCAAAACTGATGAAATATGCGGACCATGTCTACCGCAGCGCAGACAACCGGCTGGACCTTCATGCCCGCATCTACGGGGAAGAAGGTCCGCCACTGCTGCTGATGCACGGGCTGACCCGGAACAGCGCCGATTTCGAGGCGCTGGCCGGGCATCTGTCGGGCCAATATCAACTGATCGTCCCCGACCAGCGCGGTCGCGGACGATCAGAATATGATCCCGACCCTGAAAATTACACGCCCGCCGTCTATGTCCAGGACATGTTTGCCCTGATCGACGGCTTGCGCCTCGCAAAGCTTGGCCTGATCGGCACGTCGCTCGGCGGTCTGATGGCGATGATGATGGCGGCAATTTCGCCCGCTCGCTTCGACGGGCTGGTGGTGAACGATATCGGTCCGGTGGTCGAAGCGGAAGGGCTCGACCGGATCCAGAGCTATGTCGGCGCGCGCGCACCGTTCGACGATTGGCAACAGGCGGCCGATCAATGCCAGTCCGTACATGGCGACGCCTTGATCGGATATCAGGCACAGGACTGGTTGTCCTTCGCCCGGCGCACCTGCACCGAAATGCCGGACGGCAAAATATGCTTTGCATATGATCCGGCCATCTCCGACGGGCTTTCAGGTGATGGAAGCTCGGCTGTTCCCCCCGATCTCTGGGAGATATGGGACCGGCTGTCAGCCCTGCCCGTGCTGATCATCCGCGGGGCGTTGTCAGACATACTCTCTCCCGCTACCGTTGCGGAGATGATAGCCCGTCATCCCGGGCCTATCAGCGCCGTGGAAATCCCGGATCGTGGCCACGCCCCGATGCTCGACGAACCTGAAGCACTGGCTGCGATCGACGAATTTTTTGCGAACATAGGAAAATAAATGGCCGATCAGCAGAGCAATATCAGCCGGACCACTTCGCCCAATGTTGCGCTCGGCATGTTGCTGCTGGTCTATATTTTCAATTTCGTCGATCGCCAGATACTGGCGATTCTGGCCGGGCCGATCCAGGCCGATCTCGGGCTCAGCGACACCCAGATGGGTCTGCTCGGCGGCCTTGCGTTCGCCTTGCTCTATTCAACGCTGGCAGTGCCGCTGGCGTGGGTCGCCGACAAGACCAGCCGCAGCTGGGTGATCACCGTCTCGCTGGCGGTGTGGAGCGGCTTCACCGCCCTGACCGGCCTGGCGCAGGGTTTCTGGTCCATCTTTCTGATGCGGCTGGGCGTCGGTGTCGGCGAAGCGGGCGGCGTCGCCCCTTCCTATGCCCTGATCTCGGACCATTTCCCGAGCGAGAAGCGCGCCCGGGCTCTGGCAATCTATTCGCTCGGCATTCCGCTCGGCTCCGCCACCGGGGTGATCGCCGGCGGTTATATCGCCGCCACCGTCGACTGGCGCCTCGCCTTTTTTGTCGTCGGACTCTCCGGCCTGCTGATCGCGCCTTTGTTCAAATATTTCGTGCGCGACAAGGCCAAGGTGCCGGCTCCCGCCGAACAGACGGTCGCGCCTTACAGCTTCATGGGAACCGTGCACATTCTGGCCAGAAAGAGAGCCTTCTGGCTGCTCGCCTTTGGCGCCGCGTCCAGTTCGATGCTGGGCTATGGCATCGCTTTCTGGTTGCCCAGCCTGTTGCAGCGCAGCTTTGGCCTGAGCCTGATCGATACCTCGCTATTCTATGGCGCGATATTGTTGTTCGGCGGGGTTGCCGGCGTGCTTGGCGGCGGGATGATCGGCGACCGGCTCGGCAAGAACAACAAGGCGGCTTATGGTCTGGTTCCCGCTGCTGCCTTCCTGCTGGCGGTGCCATTATTCGCCGCCGGCATCATGAGCGGCTCCGCGACCATCGCCTTCATCCTCTTCCTTATCCCGCAGGCATTGGCCTATTTCTGGCTCGGCCCGGTGCTCTCTGCGGTCCAGCATCTGGTTCCGGCAGAATCCCGCGCGACCGCATCGGCGCTGTTCCTGCTGATCAACAACCTGATCGGGATCGGCGGCGGAATTTTCTTCCTCGGCGCGCTGTCCGACAGCCTGACCCCGATCTACGGCGAGGACGGACTGCGCTATTCGATGCTCTACTCGCTGACCTTCTATGTCATCGCTGCGGCACTGATGGCGCTCGCCGCGAGGCCGCTGAAAAAGGAATGGATAGCGGAAGACTGACCGGTTGCTATGAGCGGCGTCTGATCTTCAGTCTTTCATGATCGCGTTATATTTTAGCATCTGTTTTTCCAGCGCTGCCTCGAACCAGAGTTCCATCTTCCCGATGAACCGCGGAAAACCGCTGTCGTCGACAAAGGCCAGCGGATCGCCGACCGCCAGCTTTTCCTGCTTCTCCGCCATGCCGAAAAACTCGGGATGGTTGGACAGGAAAATGTCCGGTTTCCAGTCGCGGGTGATCGCGAAAGTCTTGCGGTAATCCGCGACGATGCCGGGATATTGCGGCGGTCCGACCAGCCGGTTGGCGGCGACCGAAGCGGAACAGAAAAACAGTGTCTGATAGGTCTCGCCGCCTTGGCGAACATCCATCGTCCATGAGGTGCAGCCGCGGGTGTGGCCGGGAGTCAGATGTGCGGTGAGCGAAACCGGACCGAGCGTCACGACATCACCGTCGGCAATGATTTTGTCGACCTTGACCGGTGGCGCGCCTATCGAGGCATCATCCTCCGAACCGAGATAGAAGCCGCCTTCCAGCGCCGACCGGTCGCCTTCACTCGCCAGCAGCGTCGCGCCGGTCAGTTGCTTCAGCTCGGCGAGCCCTCCGCTATGGTCAAGATGGGCGTGGCTGTTGAGCAGGATTTTGACATCGGCGGGATCGTAGCCGAGCTTTATGATATTGTCCCAGACCTGCTTGCCCTGGCCCGGCATGCCGCCGTCGATCACGATATGGCCCTGGGAAGTCGGGATGAAGAACATGCCAAGCCCGCGCGTGCCGACAAAGTAAATCCCCCGTTGGCCCTCTCCGATCACGCGAAACGGTTCGATATTTTCAAACCATGTCTGGTAAAGTTTCTGGAATTCGAGATCCGGCGCCTCTGCGCTGCTTGCCGTCACGGGAGCGACGGGGGCCGGATTTTCTGCAGGCTCCACCATTGCACAGGCAGCGAGGCCGCATATCCCAACTATCAGACCATTTTTGATTGTCCGCATCCGTCCCTCCATTTTTCGCTTCTTATGAAGCGTTGGCAGACTATGCCAACCACTATCTTGCGAAAAACTGAACCGTCGCCTCGTCCATCGGGAACATCAGTTCGATCCGCGTCTCGCCCGCCCTGATATCCAGCACCGAGCCGAATTGTGCGATCACCGAGAAGAGCGACAGGCGATTTTCCCCTACCTGAAAGATCGTCGGGATCACCGCCTGGTTGAGATTGACCGATGCCATGTCGACCTTGCGGACCCGTTCATGGGAGGCCAGCCGACCGGCCAGCGCGGACAGTTGTTCGTCGCCCCCCAGTTCCAGTATCTCGGTGCGCAGGCGCGAGAGGGAGAGGATGGCGACCTCGTCCCAGTTCTTGATCAGGTCGAGTCCCGCACTGTTGATCAATATGTCGATCAGATTGGCGGGGCCGCCGGGACTGGCCAGCGCGAGGAGCATCTGCGCACCCTGGTTGCTGTTGACGACATTCCAGTGGCGGTCGATGGCATAGCCGGGGAACGGATCATGATGGTCGAGCATCGCGCTGATTGCCTGATGGACCGGCGCCAGTTCGGGCGCGTCGTCGGACAGGCTGGGATAGACCGGCGCAAAGCCAGCCGCATTGAGCGCCTGATTGGCGGCGGGCCTTGGCAATTGCAAGGCTTCGGAAAGCCGCAGCACCATCTCGCGACTGGGATTGGCGCGGCCCGATTCGAGAAAACTCAGATGCCGGGCCGACATCTCGGCCTCCAGACTGAGGTCAAGCTGGCTGAAACGGCGCGTTTTGCGCCAGTCCTTCAATATCGCGCCAAATTCACTGGCCATGATCGTCTCCTTTCCGCCGTCCGTCGCGTCAGCGAGAGATAGCACGGATCGATCCCCATGCACTTACCCGGGAGGTAATTGTTTTGATGACCGCTCCATGGTCTAAGGATGATGAAACAGAAGGAGGAGCAGATCATGTCACCACAAGCCGCTGGCCGCTATATCCGTATCGTCGGCAGTTTTTCGATTATCGTTGCCATCATATTTGCCTTCGCCGGAGTGAACGACTTTACCGGCGCGAACGAGATATTCTTCCAGCTCGCCTCCTCCGGCGGCAATGGCGTGGCCGGTCTGGACACGCCGGAAGCGAAAATGGCGATGGCGATTGCCGGCGGGGTCTTTGCTGGCCTGATGGCCATGTATGTCTTCATCACCGCGCCGGGTGTGGAGCAAGGCAGCGAGTTGATCCGCAAGGGCACGATTACCACAATCCTGATCTGGTTCGCGGTCGACAGCGGCGCATCGGCGGCGTCCGGCAATGCCGCCAACGTCATCCCCAATAGCGTGTTTCTGATCGTCTATCTGGCGCCCTTGTTTCTCGTGAAGCGCACCGCCTGAAACGGTTGTGCTCCGCTAGCTGCGTCCGTTCACGTCCTTGACCCACGGGCCAAAGGGCGAGTTGCCGAGCATGGCCACCTGGGTCTGGGCGCTGACCGTATTGATCGCCTCCTGCGGCTTGGCACCGGGATGGACCGGAAGCCGCAGTGGCCTTGTCCCCGGAGCCATGGCGATGGTCCGGGCGATGGCGCGGGGAACATCCATCGGATCGGACGAACCGCCCCCATCGCGCAGGGCGCCGGCGACCAGCGCGGGATAGGCAGCCTTGCGTTCGTCCGAAGCCTTTTCGAGCATCGGTGCGGTCAGCTTGTTGCCATTGTCCCATATCTTGGTCGGGAAACCGCCGGGCTGGACGATGGTGACATCGACGCCGTGCGGAACCAGCTCATAGGCCATTTGCTCGCTCATCGATTCCACCGCGAATTTGGTCGAACTGTAGAGCCCCATGCCCGGCACCATCACCCGGCCGAGCTGGGAGGAGACATTGACGATCAGGCCGGATTTTTTGGCACGCATCTTCGGCAATGCGGCGCGGGCGACCCGCTGGTAGCCCATCACATTGGTGTTGAAGAGCAGCTGCATCGTTTCGATATCCTGCAGCTCGACCGGAGCGCCGGTACCGATCCCCGCATTATTGATGACTACGTCGAGCGCGCCGCCACTCAGCCGTTCGGCCTCGGCGACCGCCGTCTCAACCGATTCATCGGACAATACGTCGAGTTCGAGAATAGTGATATCAAGCTTGCCCGCCTTGGCGGTCTTTGCCAGTGCGGTCCCTTCGGCGCGCGGAAGATTGCGCATCGTGGCAAAAACTTTCGCGCCCAGTTGGGCATAAAGAACCGCACCGAGATTACCGAAGCCCGAAGAACAGCCGGTGATCAATATCGACTTGCCGGTCAAATCCGGCTTGCTCTCGGCAACGGCACGCGCCGGACCTGCGGAGAGCGCAGCCCCGGTGGCGGCGGTGGCAGCAAGCAACTGACGACGGTTGAAAGATGGCATCTGGCTATGTTCGGTCATTGTCGGACTCCTCAATATCAGATTTCATGCTACACGATCATGATATAAGTTCCAGAAGGAAACTGGAAAAGGGAGAGCGAGATGCAGATTTCAAAAGCCGGCGAAGCGGTCGGCGCGGTCGTTGACGATGTCGATGTGACGAAATTGAGTGATCAACAATTTGCAGAAGTCCGCGCCGCATTTCGCGACCATGGCGCTCTGTTTTTCCGCGACCAGAATCTGACCCCCGAAGCGCATATCGCCTTTGCCGAACGCTGGGGCGCAATCGACCTCAACCGGTTTTTCAAGCGGCGCGAGGGCTATCCCGAAATTGCCGAGGTGCTGAAGGAAGCAGGCCAGCAGCTCAATATCGGTGGCGGCTGGCACACCGATCACAGCTATGACGAAGCGCCCGCCATGGGGTCGATCCTCTACGCACTGGAAATCCCGCCGAGCGGGGGTGATACATTATTTGCCGGCATGGCCGCCGCCTATGCAGCGCTCGATGATGAAATGAAGGCGCGGGTTGAAAATTTGCAGGCGCGCCACGGCAATGCCCATGTGTTTGGCGAGGAGAGCGAATATCGCAAGGCAATCGGCGACCGCTATACCAATGCCGATCAGGCCGGGCAGACGGCGATCCACCCGGTGGTGCTGACCCATCCGGAAAGCGGTGTGAAGGGCCTCTATGTCAATCCCGGGTTCACGCTGGAAATCGTCGATATGGCGCCGGAGGAAAGCGTGGCGCTGCTGCGACAACTCTATGAGCATATACAGCAGGACCGCTTTCACTATCGCCACAAATGGAGCGCCGGCGATCTGGCGATGTGGGACAACCGGTCGACCTGGCATTATGCGCTGAACGATTATCAGGGTCACCGGCGTTATCTCAACCGGATCACGATCGAGGGCGTGGCTCTGGCCTAGCATGATGCGAACGTGCGCAGGCCCGTTGCACATGATATTTCAGCTTCCCGTGACCAGCTGGTTGGCCGCAGCCTGACAGGCAAGAATATCCGGGTCATTCATCCTTGTCGGATCGCTGCCGCAATTCCAGTTCGTGGATTACCAGCTGAGCCAACTGGCTCAATAGCTCGACCGCCTTGTCATCGAATTTCCGCGGTGCGGTATCGATCGCGCATAATGTGCCGATATTATATCCCTCGGGGGACAAGAGCGGCACGCCAAGATAGCTTCCTATATTGGGATCGCCTAAAACGAGCGGATTATCACTGAAACGGGGATCTTGACGCGCATCCTCAACGATCATTGGCTTGCTGTCCTGAATGGTATGGGCGCAAAAGGCCATGTCCCTCGGCGTTTCGTTTACATCGAGACCCCGTTGGGACTTGAACCATTGCCGTTCGACATCGACCAGCGAGATGGCGGTTATCGGGCAATTGAGCGCCATTTCGACCACCTTTGTTATACGGTCAAATCGTTCCTCGTGCCCTGTGTCGAGAATATTGTAGCGGTTTAAGGCGGCTATCCTTCCCACCTCGTCGTCGAGTATTGTGACTAGGCTCATTGGCCGGCTTCCCATGGTTGCAGTTCAGTCTGTGTCTAATGACGGGCATTCTGCGACAATGTTAAGATTCCGGAACGAAATCGCGGGCGATCGCCATCGGCTGGATCGAGCAGAGGAATAGCCGCCCGCGTTAAGTCTGGCCCGCAAATGCCGTATCAAACTGGGCGCGCCTTTTTGGCGCAGATCAACTTTTGCAATGATGCTGGTCGGTAATCTTGTTTTGCCAGGCCAGGAAAGGGAATGTCCGGTGGCACAAGCAGCGATAGCGAACGGCGACGCATCGATCGGACAGGGATGGCCAGGAGCCTGCCTGAACGGACATATGATATGAACAGCAATTCAGGCGCGCGATCAATCCGGACGGGAACATGATGATGGACCGCCATTCTCAACGCAAAGCGGTGTGGAAATATGCACAGGAGAATCTGACCGTCACTTTCCTCGCGCTGGCCGGATTGCTGGTGCTGTTTGGAATTACGATCTGGATGTGGAAAATAACCACGGTCACGGAATATGAGCGCCAACTGGCAATTTTCGATACCTTAACCCAGGACAATGAACATGCCATGCGTGGCCGGATAGACCTATACCGGCAGAGCCTCGATGGCGGTGCGGCCTTGTTCGAAGCGACGGACGTTGTTTCGCTTGAGGAATGGAGATCCTATGTAGATGTTCTGGATATCGAAAAAACGCTTCCCGGCATCAATGGCATTGGCTTCATCATGCCTGTTCCGCGATCCAAGATGGAAGAATATCTGGAACTCGGACGCAACAGGGGTGTCGGGAACATCACCATCCACCCCGTCACCGACTCCTCTGAACTCTTGCCCATCACCTATATCGAACCGGTGAGCATGAACAGGGAAGCTGTGGGTCTGGACATCGGGTTCGAGGAAAATCGCCGCGAAGCAGCCTATCATGCAAGAGACACAGGCGAACCGACGATCACGCGGCGGATCACTCTCGTGCAGGACAACAGCAAAAGCAGCGGTTTCTTGCTGTTGCGGCCAATGTATCAACGAGGCCGAACACCGGAAACCACCGAGATGCGCCGGGCTGCTTTTCGCGGATGGATATATGCTCCGTTTATCGCTTCGCGCTTCATGGCTGGCCTCACAAAAAGTCAGGACAAGGACTTTGACATAGAAGTATATGACGACAAGGAGTCGCGTGCAGCCAACTTGATATTCGCAAGCAATAGCGGCGAAGGGGCTAAGCGGGAGCCGCTCTTTTCCGTCACCCGGAGCTTTCCGGTGATGGGACAGACCTGGACGGTTGTATGGAAGAGTACCCCGGAACTGGAAGCCAGCATCAGCACCAAGGAACCCTTTCTGGTTTTGCTGGGCGGCATGATTTTGTCTTTTGCCGTCGTCATTCAGATGTTCATTTATGCCCGACGCGAAGCCTATGTTAAACACGTAGTGGAAATCAAAACCGGCGAGCTGGTGCAGAAAGAACGCGAAGTTAGTCAGGCTCTTGCTGACGCCGAAGCCGCCACCGCCGCCAAGTCGACATTTCTTGCCAATATGAGCCATGAAATTCGCACGCCGATGAACGGGGTTATCGGTTTTACCCAATTGCTCGACGACGGCAGGCTGGACAATGACCAGCAACGATATGTCCAGATGATATCGGAATCCGGTGCAGTGATGATGAACTTGCTGAACGACATCCTGGACATATCAAAGGTAGACGCCGGACTGATGAAAATTAACACCAGCCCGATCGACGTCCGCAATATTTTGACAAGCTGCATGAAACTGGTTTCACCGACAGCGGAAACGAAACAGATCGAGCTGGTCCTGGACATTGATCCGTTGCTGCCCGAACTCGTCAACGGCGATGGCCTGAGATTGCGCCAGGTAATACTCAACTTGCTGGCAAATGCCGTAAAGTTCACCAACAAGGGGCATGTGCAACTGGAGGCGGCCTACCGAACATTTGACCCCGACGGAAGCAATCGGGGCCGGCGGTCCGAAATATCAATTTGCGTATCCGACACCGGCATTGGCATTGCGCCCGACCGTCAAGCGATGATATTCGAACCGTTTCAACAAGCAGATGGTTCCACCGCGCGAAAATATGGCGGCACCGGATTGGGTTTGTCGATCAGCAGGCAACTGGTGCACCTCATGGGCGGCAAAATGCTGCTGGAAAGCAAAGTCCTCAAGGGCTCGAGCTTCACAATCACAATCCCGGTAGAAGGTTGCGATGCGGTTGCTGGCGAGAATGCGGACGGTGACATCCGGCAATCTGAGGAACCGGGACGCCCATCGACCGAGCCCGTACGAAGAACAAGAATTCTGGTCGCGGAAGATCATGATATCAATCAGATGCTCTTGTCGGAGATGCTGACAAAGCTTGGCTACGATTTCGAAATAGCTGAAAATGGCGTCGATGCCGTTGCCATCATCGGTCAAGCCGAACAGGACAAAAACCAGTTCGACCTTGTGTTGATGGATATCCAGATGCCCTATATTGACGGGATTACGGCCACAGAAATCATCAGGAATGACGGGATATCACCCGAGCAACTGCCAATTATCGCACTTACCGCAAATGCTTATGCCCAGGATATCGAAAACTGTCTGGCTGCAGGCATGCAGGAGCATCTGGCCAAACCTTTTTCAATCGAAGATCTGCAGGACCTGATCGCGAGCTGGCTGGATGCCAGTGACAGCGCGAAGGCGGCATGATCCGGCAGCGCAATGCTTGTGTGAACCGAGAAATTTTCACGGGCCACCCGCACCCGTTCGAGTGACCGGCGCTAGTCCTGTCACCTTCCTGATCCCGCCGGCTTGCAGTTTCGACGCGAGTGGGGCAATCAGCGTGATATGGGATTGGGGATCAGGAATTTGGGGGAGAGCGCCGGCCGCTGGCTGGGGTTGCTGAAAACCGGTCCAATCATCGCCGGGTTGCTGGTGGTGCTGGCCATAGCGGCGCTGCAATTTTCCGCCATCCCGGGATTTGACCGGCTGGGCCTGATGGTCTTTGACAGCTATCAGAACGCCGCACCGCGCGCCTATCAGGATGCGGGCGTGCGGATCATCGACATTGACGAGGAATCGGTCGAACGGCTGGGGCAATGGCCATGGTCGCGGACCGAGATCGCGAGGCTGACGCAAAAGCTGTCCGATGCCGGCGCGGCGGCGATTGCCTTCGATATCGTCTTTTCCGAGCCCGACCGGACATCGCCCGGCCAGATTGCCGCGCGATTGCCGCGAGCGGAGGGCAATGAAAATCTGCTGCGCTCGCTGTCGGATCTGCCCGACAATGACGACATATTGGCCGACAGTTTCGCTCTTGCGCCGGTGGTCGGCGGATTCTTTCTGTTGCACGAGGATCGCGGGGGGCCAATCGAACTGCCGACCGGCATGGCGATACTCGGGTCCTCACCAGACGGACAGGTCGAACAATATCGGGGGACGGTGCAATCGCTGCCACAATTGCAACAGGCGTCAGCCGGTCTCGGATCGCTGAGCATCGTCGGCGATGCCGACGGGATATTGCGCCGAGCGCCGCTGGTATTTCTCTACAAGGACAAGCTGGTGCCGTCGCTTTCGCTCGAAGCCTTGCGGGTGGCGCAGCAAGCGGGCTCGATTCTGGTCAAGACCAGCGACGGCAGCGGCGAGACAGCGGGCGCGCCCGGAGCCATCGTCAATCTAAGGGTCGGCGATTTCGAGGTGCCGACCACCGCCGCTGGCGAATTGTGGATGCATTTCAGCGAGCCGGCGCCCGAACGCACGATCGCGGCCTGGCGGCTGCTGTCGGGCGATATGTCCGCAGACGAGATAGCCACAGCGGTCGAGGGACAGATCGTCTTCGTCGGCGCCAGCGCAACCGGCTTGCGCGATTTGATCTCGACACCTCTGGCCGAGAACGAGCCGGGCGTCACCGTCCACGCCCAAGCCGCCGAGCAGATGATCCTCGGCGAATTTCTGATCCGCCCCGACTGGGCACCGGGCCTGGAGTTTTTCCTGATCCTGCTGCTCGGCGGCGGGCTGGCGCTCTTGCTGCCCGGCGCTGGAGCCACGATCGGTGCAGCGATCGGCCTCGCTGCGACGGCCGCGGTAACCGCTGGCAGCTGGCTGGCCTTTGACCAGCTGCACTATCTGCTCGATCCGACATGGCCGGTCATCGCGCTGATCCTGGTTTACGCGGTCCAGACCCTGCTGAGTTTCCGCCAGGAAGAACAGCAACGGGCCTACATCCACACCGCCTTTGACCGCTATTTGTCGCCCGAGATGGTCCGGCAGATTGCCGCCAATCCCGAACGGTTGCAGCTCGGCGGCGAAGAGCGCGAGATGACGGTGCTGTTCTGCGATATCCGCGGTTTTTCGAGGATTTCCGAACAATATGACCCGAAGCAGGTGATCAACTTCCTGACCGGCTTCCTGACCCCGATGTGCAATATCTTGCTGGAGAGAAAGGCCACGGTCGATAAATTTATCGGCGACGCCATTCTCGCCTTCTGGAACGCGCCGCTCGACGATCCGGACCAGTTCCGCAACGGCGCGCGCGCCGCGCTGCAAATGGTCGAAAGTCTCGAACGGCTCAACCGCGAGCTGCCGCAAAAGCCGGGACAGGTCTGGCCGCCGGATGTGAAAATCGGGATCGGGATGAACGCCGGCCTGTGCTGCGTCGGCAATATGGGATCGGAGCAGCGACTGTCCTATACGTTGATCGGCGACACGGTGAATATCGCGTCCCGCTTCGAAGGCCTGACCAAGCAATATGGCGTGCAAATCCTGATCGGCAGCGCCCTCGCCAAGCAATTGGAGGGATTTGCCCTGCTTGAACTGGACCGGGTCAAGGTCGTCGGCCGCGATGCGTCGGACACGGTCTACGCGCTGCTCGGCGACGAGACGCTCAACCGGGATCCGGCTTTCGGGATCCTGCAAAGCTGGCATGATGAATTCCTGACCCTCTATCGGGCGCAGAACTGGACCGCAGCCAGCCATTTGCTGGAAGAGCATGAAGCGGCATATAGCGATGCCGGGCTCTCGGTGCTGCTCTCGGTTTACCGCGGGCGGATCGAGCTGCTGTCAAAGGGTCCGGTCGAGGACGACTGGGACGGCGTCTTCGAGGCAACCCGCAAATAGACCGTCCGTCAGGCTTTTGGCTCTAGCAATTGGGTCCGCCGACGGTTGCGTTGGTGCAAGCTTCATCGCCGCCGGGCAGCAACAGGCCCACGCCGACACCGATGATCGCGGCGGGTATCAAGGCTTTCAGCAAACCGCTTTTTCCGGCCCCGGCCACTTTCGGCGCGAGCTGGTCCTGCAGTTTCGACAGGCCGCCGGATGAAAGCCTGAACGGACCAATGGGTTGCGCGCCCGGCCGGGGAATATAGGCCGCCAGGATCGGCTGATCCAGCGTCACCGTCTTGCCCGCTGCGCTGACCTCGGCCAGACCGACATCGAGGTCGCCGCTGCGATTGGCACCCGGGCCGCGCAGCACGACCAGCATCGCGCTGTCCTTGTCGCTTTTCACGCCGTCGAGAAACGGTTCCTTCCTGGCTATCTCCACCGCATCCTTGCCGACCACGCCGTCGAGCGCGGTTCCGCGGATACCGATGGTACCGACCGAACTGCTGACCGAGGCGGAGGATTTCTTCGACTTGCGCCCCGACATGAAACGGAAGGCACCCTTGCTCACCGTTGCGGTTAGCGAGCGTTCCTTGCCCGGGTCATAGACGAAGCGGTTGATTGTCAATTGGGCGTTGGACCCGATGGTCAGGCTCGACCGGTCGAGCAGCAATATCTGCAACTTGCTCTTTTTCCTGGTGCTCAGCGCATCGCCCCAGGCCAGCCGCTGGCGGCGCGGTATCTTGACCGCTTTCTTGATCGTCGCATTGCTCATCCGCACATCACCGACAACGGTCGCGGCAATCCCGACCTGTACCGGCGCGGAGGCAGCCGGGGTCAGAGCGAGGAATAACAGGGCCGGGGCCAACAAGGCGGTTTTGATCGACAAGGATTGAAAGGATATCATGACTTAATCCTTGTCCGCCAACGGGCATAATTTCATGACATCGGCCCAAAGCTCGGGGGCGAAATTCTTTTGCTTCAATTTGCCGAGCTCCACCGCGCCGCCCAGCTGATCGTCGATCTTGCAGAGGTTTACCGCGTGCAGCAGCCGCGCGCTGTCCGACTTGGGGTGGAGCGCCAATACCCGTTCGAGCGTGGCAATCGCCTCGAGATATTCGCCGCGCTCCGATTGTTGCTGGGCGAAGGCAATGCCTTTCTCCTCCTCGACGACGACTTCCGCCATCGCATCCAGTTCGGGGAGCGTTTCGGCATAAACCGCGGTGACCGGCTGCGCGACGATGAAGAGCGCAGCGGCCAAGCCCTTGATATATTCGTGTTGCAAGACCCGTGCCTCCTCTTTCAATCCGGTTTCTAGCATAGAGACCAGCGGTTTCCTATCGTCAGCCGCACGAGAATGTCGGAATATCGGGAAAAAACCCCGCTATGTCCTAATTGGAAACAACCGCCCATTCGTCGCCGAACCGTGTCCAATAGACGCCGCCCGGCCAGGAGAAGCTTCCCCCGTCCATTTTGCCCGACACCGAAATAAGCGGCTGATTGTCCGGACCGAATATTTCATAGACGCGTCCGCCCATCACCGGTGTTACGGTATATGTTTCCGCTATTACTGCCGGATGGCTCGACAATATCGTCCGCAGATAGGTTCTGAACCGGTCCGCGCCTCCGATATATTTTCCAAATTCCTCGATCATCGGTTCGTGCATCCGCACAACCGTTTCGACATCGCCCGAGCGCGCCGCGTCCTGCAGCTTCTTTACCGCATCCTGCAAACCTTCGTCACCGGCGATGTCGGCCTTGAGATAGTTATAATCGAGCGGCCCCTCATGTTCGAAGCTGAGTTGCCCGGAAGATGATGACGTGAAGCGCACGCTGTCGACGATATCATGATCATCATATTCCCCCTTGCACCGCGCAAAAATTTCGAACGCCGCGGCGCTTCCCTTATAATCGATGTTCACGATATTCTTGCCGGGAACCAGCCATTCGGAGAGTATATATTCGGTGGACGGCTGGCTCACCGGCTCGGTGCCGGAAGAGACTTTGACGCCTGTGTCCTTCAGCAAGACCCCGTTCAGGGTGGCGCGATAGCTGCCCGAGTCAATCTTGGCCCGCACCCCGTGGGATATGTCGCAGGCAGAAGCCGCTGCCGGCATCCCCGCGACCGCTGCCATTGCGAATATGATACCGATTTTCAATTTACGTCCCGCCATTTTCCCATCCCCATTCTGTTTAATCCGGACATGACCTAGCATTTTCTGATCTCCTGACTATGATCCCGGTCACATCGCCACCTATGGTGCGGAATATGGCGGATCGGTGCTTCCGGTAATGTGCCCGGGCCGATCAGGAACGGACGGGGCGTGGGCTCTCCCGATCCGGCGGGCCTGTCGAACCGGAAAAGTCAGGCGGAGGGAACCGGAAACCCCATGATGCGTAAGATGAGCATGAACCTGCGGCGTCTGCCCTCCCTGCCGCACTGGCTCGTCCCCTCGGCAATCTTGCGAATATATATCATCTATTTGTGGCGGCATCGTCGCTGGCCGGACCTGATCAAGCCAAAACGGTTTTCCGAGCTTGTCCAGTGGCGCAAACTCCACGACCACGACCCGATGATGCCTTTTCTCGCCGACAAGATTGCCGCGAAAAAACATGTTGCACGCCTGTTGGGCGACGAATGGACCATCCCGACCTGCTGGAGCGGTCCGACTCTGCCCGAGCAGCCGTCCTGGCCCTATCCGTTCATCCTCAAGGCGAGCCATGGCTGCAACCAGAATATCATCTGCCGCGATCCGGCTGACTGGGAGAGTGCGCGGCGGCGGGCGATCAGATGGATCGACGCGCCGTACGGCCTCTGGCTCGACGAATGGGCCTATCGCGATATCCCGCGCGGCTATATCGTAGAACCCTATCTCGGCACCGCGTCGGCCCTGCCGGTGGATTACAAGATTTACGTATTTTCCGGCAAGGCAGCCTTGATCCAGGTTCATCTCGACCGCCAGTCCGACCACCGGTGGATATTGTTCGATCCCCAATGGAACCAGCTTTCCCGGCTCAACGATGTTGATCTTCCGCCAGCCCCTGAAAGTCTGGCGAAGATGCTGGATAGCGCAGAGAAAATTGCGCCCCGTTTCGATTTTGCCCGGATCGACTTTTACGAAATCGCCGGAGAGCCCAAATTTGGCGAGGTCACCTTCTATCCCGGGTCGGGTCTCGATCCGTTTGATCCGCCGGAGCTTGATCTTGCGATCGGCGCACGCTGGCTGGCCGGCTCTATTTCCGGCCCGAAAAGCCAATGTCCAAATCGACAGTGGGAGCCCCAGACAGCCTGAGCTGCCCGATGTCCGCACATTTCCGGTCATCAGATGCGATGCCTTCACCCGGACGCTTGTCGAACCCCGCCGATCATTCTAGGGTCCCGGTTCGACAATATCACCATCATCGGAACCCCCAAATGACCCTCAACGGCCCCGCCTCGCACAGCTATTTCTCCCAGCGGCTCAAGCTGCATTATGCCGACTGGGGCAATGAGGACAAACCGCCGCTGATCCTGCTCCACGGGGGCCGGGATCATTGCCGCAACTGGGACTGGGTGGCGCAGGAATTGCGCGAAGACTGGCACATCATCGCCCCCGATGTCCGCGGCCATGGCGACAGCCAGTGGAGCACCGACGGCAATTACGCGATCATGCCGATGGTGACCGATCTGGCCCAGCTGATCCACCAGCTCGACCTGTCGCCAGTCACCATTGTCGCGCACAGCATGGGCGGCAATATCGCGCTGCGCTACACCGGCCTCTATCCGGACACGGTGCGCAAGCTGGTCGCGATCGAGGGGCTGGGACCGAGTCCGGACATGCTCGCCGAACGCAACAAGATCGGGGAGCTGCAACGGGTGCGCGACAGTATCGAGGAAAAGCGCCGGTCCGCTGGCCGACAGGTCAAACGCTATCCGACATTCGACGACGCGCTGAACCGGATGCAGGACGCGAACCAGCATCTTTCCGACGAGCAGGCCCGGCATCTCACCACCCACGCGGTGATCCGCAACGAGGACGGCAGCTACAGCTGGAAATTCGATCCCTATGTGCAGCACTGGGACAGCATCGACCTGTCGCAGGACGCGATCCACGAGCTGTGGGGCAATATCAGCTGCCCGACCCAGCTGCATTACGGTGCCGACAGCTGGGCGAGCAATCCGGAGGGGGACGGCCGGATGCAATATTTCGGCGACAATGTGTCGGTGAAGGAATTTGCCGATGCCGGCCACTGGCTGCACCATGACCAGTTTGATGAATTTGTCGGGACGCTGAGGGAGTTTTTGTAAAAAACGATAGACAACAAATCTCTCCAAGCAAAACTCGCAAGCATTTCCAGAGAGAATTTAGGGAAATTCTTGATCGGCGCAATCCATGAGCTAACCGTGTATAATCGGCACCATTATGATGAAGCCGATGGGTTATCAAAAATTCGATTGGGGAATGAAGCAATTTATCGTCTTAGTGGTTATCTTAGAGTATTGGCGAGCGATGATCAGTTGATCGACCAACTGCTATTGAAGGGGATTGCAGAATCGTCGAACCCATTGACCGAGCGTTCAATCAATCGGATCCTATCCCATTTAATATGATTTCGGTGACTATTTTGACGGCAACTACCCCGCCCGCAGCGCTTTTGCTGCCAGCGGCCTCGCGCTGGGCGCGGGTGGAAGTGGAATGTATTGCCAAGAGGTGATGGGGAGACATTTCGCCCCTCCTCTTCAGAGGAGGGGATCAAGGGGTGGTGGCGATGCGCCAGCATCGCTCGCGTCAGCGAAGAGGATGGTTTAGGCTTCAATGGTACGAATACCAAAAGGCAATGATCCGACGAGAGAAACCACCCCAACCCCTCCTTTGAAAAGGAGGGGCTAAAAATCGCACTAGGGATGGCTCTCCCGCAGCAATTCCTGACCTACTAAAATCAGCCAATCATCGCCTGCAAGGTCGCAATCCGGTCGGCTTCCTCTGCCGGCTTGTCCTTGCGGATGCGGTGGATGCGCGGGAACCGCATCGCGAGACCGGATTTATGCCGCTTGCTCTTGTGGATCGAATCGAACGCCACTTCCAGCACCAGCGACTTCTTCACCTCGCGCACCGGCCCGAAACGGTTCAGCGTGTTCTGTCGGACAAAGCGGTCGAGCCATTTCAGCTCTTCGTCGGTGAAGCCGGAATAGGCCTTGCCGACCGGCAGCAGCTCGCCATCCTGGGTCCAGCAGCCGAATGTATAGTCGGAATAGAAGGAGGCGCGCCGCCCGTTGCCGCGCTGGGCATACATCATCACGCAGTCGGCATTCAGCGGGTCGCGCTTCCATTTATACCAGTGGCCGGTCACCCGACCCGCCAGATAGGGGCTTTCGCGCCGCTTCAGCATCACCCCTTCGATCGCCGCATCGCGGGCACCGGCGCGCATCACTTCCAGCGCGGCAAAATCATCGACATCGACCACCGCCGACAGGTCAAAATGGTCGGCATTGAGTGTGGGGACAAAGCTTTCGAGCCGCTGCCGCCTTTCGTGCCAGGGCGACAGGCGCAGATCATCCTCTCCGTCCATCAGCAGGTCATAGACCCGGACGAAGGCCGGAAATTCCTGCCGCATTTTCTTGGAAACCGTCTTGCGACCGAGCCGTTTCTGCAGCGCGTTGAAACTCGCTGCCTCGCCACCCTGGTCGGTGCCGCGCACCAGCAATTCGCCGTCGATTACGCCGTCGCGGTCGAACGCCTCGACAATATCGGGGAAGGACGCGCTGATATCATCGCCGCCGCGGCTGTAGAGCCGGGTCTCGCCGCCAAGATGCACCGCCTGCACCCGGATGCCGTCCCATTTCCACTCGACCGCATATTGGTCGAGATCGAGATGGTCGCCCTCGAATGGATGCGACAGCATGAACGGCCGGAAGAAGGGCGTTGCCGAAAGGTCGGGACGCTCGCCGCCCTTCTCCGCCCATTGAAACAAGGCTTCATAGGGCGGGTCAAGCGCGTGCCAGAGCTCCTCGACATCATCAAGCGCCACATCAAAGGCCTGCGCGAAGGCGGTCTTGGCCAGCCGCGCCGAGACACCGACCCGCATCCCGCCGACCGCCAGCTTGAGCATCGCATAGCGGCTGTTCGAATCCAGACTGTCGAGCAGGGAGGCAACAATGTCGGGAGCGGTCGCACGATTGGCGGCGGACAGCGCCTGCACGACCTCGTCGATGTTCGGGTCGCTCTGTTCCCGTCCCTCCGCTTCCGGCCAGACCAAAGCCACGGTCTCGGCGGTGTCGCCGACATGATGGCGCGACAGGCGGAACAGTTCGGGATCGATTCTTGTGCCCGCGAGATTGCGGATGGTGGCGGACTTGACCGCTGGAAAATCGAGACTGTCGGTCAGCGCCGCCAGCGCCCAGCCGCGATCGGGATCGGGCGTTGCGCGCAAATATGCGGATATCGCCGCCAGCTTGGCGTTGCGCGATCTGGTATAGACCAGACTGTCGATCAGGGCGGCAAAGCGGCGCATCAGCCGTCATCCCCGTCTTCGCGCCCGACCATCGCCAGCGCCCGCGCCTTGATCTGGTGCAGCTCGCACCAGCGCAGCAGGCCATCCTCGCTGCCATGGGTGATCCAGGTTTCCTTTGGCGCCAGTTCGCGGATCGTGGCGGTCAGCTCGTCCCAGTCGGCATGGTCGGAAATGACCAGCGGGATCTCGACCCCACGCTGCCGCGCCCGTCCGCGCACCCGCATCCAGCCCGAGGCCATGGCGGTCACCGGATTGGGCAGCCTCCGGCTCCATTTGTCGGTCAATGCCGAGGGCGGCGCGATGATGATCTGGCCGCGCATATCTTCCTTCGGCGTGTCCATCACCAACCGCAATTCGCCCAGCGAAACGCCGAGCTCTTCGTATAATTCGCACATCCGGACCTGAGCCCCGTGCAGATAGATCGGCTGGTCCCAGCCGGCGCGGCGCAGCTCGGCAATCACCCGCTGCGCCTTGCCCAGCGCATAGGCGCCGACGAGAATGCTGCTGTCCGGTTCGGCTTCCAGCCGGGCAAAGATTTTTGCGATCTCGCCCGCGATCGGCGGGTGCTGAAACACCGGCAGGCCGAAGGTCGCCTCGGTGATGAAAATATCGCAGGGCACCAGCGCGAACGGGGCGCAGGTCGGATCGGGGCGGCGCTTGTAGTCGCCGGTGACGACCACCCGCTCGCCCTGATATTCCATCAGCACCTGCGCCGAGCCCAGCACATGGCCCGCCGAATGCAGGCTGAACCGCACCCCGCCGCGCTCGAAGCCCTCGCCATAGCCGATCGGCGTCCCCGCCTCGGTCCCATAGCGCAAACCCATGATCGCCAGCGTCTCCGGCGTCGCCCAGACATCGCCATGACCGCCACGCGCATGATCGGCGTGGCCATGGGTCACGACCGCGTTTTCCTTAGGGACGGACGGATCGATCCAGACGTCGGCAGGTCGCACGTAAATGCCCTGCGGATGCGGCTCGATCCAGTGTTTCGCTTTTGCCATTGTGTAATAGCGTATTGGCGGGGGAAAGGTTCCGGTCAAGGGCGGGGGGGCTTTCACTCAGCCCCTCCTCTTTAGAGGAGGGGTTGGGGTGGTGGCGATGCGCAAGAATCGCTCGCGCCAGCGAACGACGAAAGTACCGATAGAAATAACTTTGAAATCGAAGGACCCTTTTCCGACGAGCGAAACCACCCCAACCCCTCCTTTAAAAGGAGGGGCTTAAATGCGCTTTCAGGATGACGAGAGCGCAACACATCATGTGAACCCAATGTGATATTCCCCCTAGACCAATCACACTCCAATGTGATATCCGATTCCCAACATCACATTGAAAGGCCGAGTCCATGAGCAAGATCCTGATCGAAAAACTGGTCGCCCTGATCGAATCCGGCGAGGAAACCCGTGCCGGCCTGGCGCGCGCCGCCGGGCTCCACGCCAACAGCCTGCGCAGCCTGGGGCAGGAGGACTGGAACCCGACGGCGGAAACGCTCGGCAAGCTGGAGACCTATCTTGCGCGCGGCGGCAGCGGGGTCATGGCGTCGGCGGAAGAGATTATCAACGAGGCGCGCAACGGGCGCATGTATATCCTCGTCGATGACGAGGACCGTGAGAATGAGGGTGATCTGATCATCCCGGCGCAAATGGCGACCCCCGACGCGATCAACTTCATGGCCAAATATGGTCGCGGCCTGATCTGTCTGGCGATGACGCGCGACCGGGTCGAGGAACTGGGCCTCGACATGATGAGCCAGAACAACCGCGGCGCCTATGAAACCGCCTTCACCATCTCGATCGAGGCGCGCGACGGCGTCACCACCGGGATCAGCGCCGCCGACCGCGCGCGCACCGTGGCGGTGGCGATCGACCGGACCAAGGGCAAGGAAGAGATAGTCACCCCCGGCCATGTCTTCCCGCTGCAGGCGCGCAATGGCGGCGTGCTCGTTCGCGCCGGCCATACCGAAGCCGCGGTCGATGTCTCGCGGCTGGCCGGTCTCAACCCCTCCGGCGTGATCTGCGAGATCATGAAGGATGACGGTGAAATGGCGCGGCTCGATGACCTGATCGAATTTGCCCAGCATCACGGCATGAAAATCGGCACGATCCGCGACCTGATCGCCTATCGCCTGCGCCACGACCATCTGACCGAACGGCGCGCAGAGGCCCGCTTCACCAGCCGCTGGGGTGGCGAATGGAATGCGATCACCTATTATAACATGGCCACCGAAAGCGAGCAGATCGTATTGCAGAAGGGCCATGTCGACCCCGAACGGCCGACGCTGGTGCGGATGCACGCGACCACCATGTTCCCCGACCTGTTCGCGCAGGACAACGGCCGGCCCAGCATGATCGAGGAATCGATGAAAATCATCGGCGAGGAAGGGGCCGGCGTGATCGTCTTCATCAATCCGCGCCAGCCCGATTTCTTCTCGCAGCAGGTCCGCAGCCTGGCGGGGGTCAAGCCGCCACCGATGGATCAGCAGCGCGACTATGGCGTCGGCGCCCAGATCCTCAGCGAGCTTGGCGTCCATGACATGGAATTGCTGACCAACACCAGCCATGATCTGGTCGGGCTCGATGCCTACGGGTTGCGGATTGTCGCACAGCGCGAGGTCCCTCCCAGCGGCAGCACAGCTGCAGATCGAGAGCTGGAAAACGCCTGACCGGCTCGACATCCTGAATGTTCAGGACTTCCAGCGAACATCCACCCTGTCCTGAAAAACGTTCAGGATATTGAAATTGAAAGAGACAAAAATGGCAAAATTCCTGATCGTCGAAGCGCGTTTCTATGACAAGCTCAACGACATGCTGATCGAGGGCGCGACCGATGCGCTCAAGGCGGCGGGGCACGAATATGAGGTCATCACCGTTCCCGGCGCGCTCGAAATTCCCAGCGCCATCTCGTTGGCGATCGATAGCGATCTCTATGACGGTTTTGTCGCGATCGGCGTGGTGATCCGCGGCGAGACCTATCATTTCGAAATCGTCGCCGGCGAAAGCGCGCGCGGTATCATGGCGCTGACCATGGACGGCGCGGCCATCGGCAACGGCATATTGACGGTCGAGAATGAGGATCAGGCGCTGGCGCGTGCGGACAAGAGCCGCAAGAACAAGGGCGGCGAAGCGGCCCAGGCAGCGATTGCGATGCAC
>TARA_R110000772_G_scaffold49123_11_pt1 | contig 29882 bp, 33 predicted proteins | sample TARA_R110000772 | Tara Oceans TARA_R110000772 (sample SAMEA4397948) | marine metagenome | biome: Polar Biome; feature: [SRF] surface water layer (ENVO:00010504); material: water (ENVO:00002006), including particulate matter (ENVO:01000060) such as... | depth 5 m | reverse complement strand
CGGCCCCATGATAACCCCCAAACCGAGTTATCTGGGACAGCCCCAAATCCATATTGACGGAAGGTCCGGTTCGGCGCCAAATCCGCGTCTGAAAGCGGCCGCGCGCCCGGTGCCGGGACGGCAGGGCCAACACGGGCCGCAACGGATTCATCGGAGTTAGAGAAGATGCGTGTCGCATTGCCGGGCGCGGCGGTTGCCGTGATGCTGTCGTTTATCGCCGTCACCCCGGCCGCCCAGGCCCAGGCCCTGGACCAGAACTGCATGGCCGACCCCAAGGCCACCATCAAGGCCGCCGAAGGCGAATTCAAGAAGGTGAAGGCGGGCCTGGACAAGGCCGCGTCGCGGGGCTTCAATAAGAACATCGACAAGGCGAAGATGGCCGCCAAGACGCAGATCAACGATGTTGCCTGCGACAGCGTGGCGAAGGCCCTGGGCTTCCTGGCGCCGAGCAAATAAGGCCGGCGGGGATAGCGCCCCGTAGGCGGCGTGAGTCGAAACGCCGAAACCGGAATACCGAAACCGAAATGCCGACGGGGGCATGCCCTCGTCGGCGGTTGGTCGTCGCGGCGACGAAAGCCGATTCGCCCCCTTTTCTCCCGTTCGGTTATCCACAGAACCCGGCGCACGCTGTGGAAAACCCGAATTCGAAAATCCTGAAAACGTCAGTTTCCTGAAAGTTTTATCGCGTATCCTTCCGATCGCGCTGGAGCCGGTGTTTTTGCCCGCCGGTTTCACTATCGTTTTGGTATCATTCCCGCGCTGGATTTGCCGCGTCTAAGGGGGCCCGATGGACAAGTTCATGAAAAGCCTGTTGATCGGCGTCGCGGCGTCGATCCTGGTGATCGGTGGCATCGCCGGGATCGGCATCTGGGTCAGCTCGGAGCCGAGCGCCGGGACCCCGGCCGCCATGGTCAAGGACGACAAGCTGCATACGGTGCGCATGCGCCCACAGGCCGTGCAGGTCGGCGGCTACAGCCTGAAAAGCAAAGAGAAGGCCCGGCAGCTTCTGGTTTCCGTCGGGATGCGGGTGACCGGCGGACACAACGCTGCCAAGGTGTGCCAGCTGATGCCGCGCCTCGTGTCCTCCCTGAACACGGCCTTCGCCAACCTGGTCAACTATTCCGGCAATGCTCAGGACGCGATTCCCAAAAACCTGACCGACCAGTTGCGACAGCGCTTCAACAAGGCACTGGGGGGCCGTGTGGTCGATGACGTGTTCCTGACCGCCTATCAGGACAAGAAGGACATCCCGCCGACCACCTGCCCGGACGCGACCTGACCGCCGTCCGCCGGTGCCGCGTGGACGGACGGGTTGGCGCGCGAAACCTAGACCTTTGGCGTGCTTGTCAGCGGGGCTAAGCGAAGTATTCTCAGGGCCACGTTGGGTAAATGAGCGCCCGCGCGGTCCATCAAAAAAACAAATCGTGGGTGCGGCCGAATTTCCGAAGATCTTTCGGAGAGGGAAGGATGCCCGGTTTCATCAAAAGCGTTCTGATCGCCAGCACCGTCGCGGCGGGCACGGTGGGGTCGGTTGCCGCCATCGGGACGGGGTTCGACGTCTCGCTTTCGGGGATCGGGGGCCGTGTTTCCGACCGGGGACCGTCAGTGGTCCGCATGGCGCCGATCGCGGTCCATATCGGCGGCTGGACGCTCAAGAAGAAAAAGAACGAAGACAAGGTTGTGATCGTCTCCATCGCCATCGACGTGCCGAACGGCGATGCGCGGGACGCCGTCTGCCGGCTGATGCCGCGGCTGGTTTCGGCGGTCAACGGCGAGGTTTCGCGCAACGTGCTGTATCAGGACACCTGGAAGGAAGCCCTGACCGGCAGCCTGAGCCAGCGCCTGACGGGACGTTTCAACCGCGCCCTGGGCCGCACCCTGATCAATGACGTCCGCCTGCAGGCCCATGGCAGCAAGACCGAGGCGCCCCCCGCCACCTGCGCCGCTGCCGTTTAAGGGCGGCCACAGCGCCGGGTGAAGGACGGGCCGTCGTCGACATCTTCGAGTTCGTCGATCAGGGCGATGCTGAGGCCCGCGAGGTTGGCCCGGCTGTCGGCCAAGGCTTGGTCCGTGGACCAGCGCACGCCGCCGAAGGGATCGGTGAAGCGCGGCCGGCGACGCAGCCCAACCAGCCAGTAACCGCCGTCGGGGGCCGGGCCGAACACGGCGTCGTGGTTGCCCAGCAGTTTGAACGCGCGGGCGATCATCTTGGGCTGGATGCCCGGAATGTCCGATCCGATCAGCACCACCGGCCCCGGCGGCAGCAGCGCCATGACCCGGGCCATGCGCGCCCCCAGATCCCCGCCGCTCTGGCTGAGGAAGGACCGGCATCCCGGCGCGGCGGCATGCCACAGGCCCCGGTCGAAAATGCTCTGATCCGGCGACACGGCCAGCCAGCAACGCCAGCGCGGGTCGCGGCCCAGCCGTCGTGTCAGCCCCGCCAACATGCCCCGGTAGAAGGCCCAGGCGCCGACGCCGCCGATATGGCGCGCCAGGCGTGTCTTCACGCGGCCCAGGCGCGGCGCCTTGGCGAAGATGACCAGATGGTTTTGCAGGGCTGGTGTTCTCACTTGTACAATCGCGCGATCCAGCGCGGCGGCAGGCCCGCGTAGTACAGGCTCAGGCACAACAGATTGCGCAGCGGACGCAGCCACCAGCCACCCTTGCGATAGCGCACGGCCGAGGTCGTGACGGCCGAGGGCAGGGTGGTCAGGCGTTTGTTGCCGATGCGGCGCACCAAGTCCACGTCCTCCATCAGCGGCAGGGGTTTGTAACCCTCGAGGAAGTCGTAGAACGGCCGCGAGATCACCAGCCCCTGGTCGCCGTAAGGCAGGCCCAGATGCCTGGCCCGCCAGTTGGCCAGGTCTTCCACCCGCCGCGCCTGCGGCGCCGGGTCGTCCAGGATCAACTGGAAGTATCCGGCCCGGAAATGGTTGTCCCGGTTGCCGGTGAAGCCGCGCAGGATGATCTGCCAGCCGCGCTGAAGGGCGCTGTCCGCGTGCAGGAACAACAACCACGGTCCCGCCGCCGCCGCCGCCCCCGCAGCCAATTGCGATCCCCGTCCGCGCGGGGCGACGACGACCTTGGCGTCGAAGGCACGGGCGATGCGTTGGGTGCCGTCGGTCGAGCCGCCGTCGGCGACGATGACCTCGAAATCGATGCCGCCGCCGGACAGGCTGTCCAGGGCGCGGCCCAAATCCGTGGCCGCGTTCAAGGTCGGGATGACGATGCTGAGGGTCGGCGGCACGGCGACGCGGTCGGCGGGGGATGGGGCGTCCGGCGCCCCGTCGGCCGGACTGTCCCGGGCCGGGTCTTCCGTCGGCTGGCGATCGGGGGGCAGGTCGCTCACGGCGTCGGGCTCCGATGGCGGCGCGTCATCGGTGGGGGGCATGACAGGCGTCGGATAGACTGGGCGTCAGCGCCGGGGGCGCTGCTGCGGGCGGTTGCGCACGGGGATCGGCACGGGTGCCGGCGGCGGGGCCAGCAGTTCGGCCAAGCCGTCGAGGATGCCGTCGATGATTTCCTTGATCTTGCTCATGTACCCATGCCCAGACCATTTATTCCGCGGCGGGCCGGAAAACGCCCGGCCCGTAACCTTAATGAAACTCTAACAAACCATGACGGTTCTGTCACCGGGACTCTTGTCCAGGTGCGCGGGGCGGTGGTCTGCCGTGTGGGGAGGCCGGCGGTTTAGCGCTTGGTGATGGTGATCGGGCGGCCCTGCTGGTGATAGATCAGCCCATGGGGGGGGGATTTCTGGTCGTCCTCCTCGCAACGGTATTGCGACGCTTCCGTCGCGTTGGGGGCGCCCGGCACGTTCAGGGTGATCAGCTTGCGGGCTTCTTCGCTGCTCGAGGCCTTGACCCAGAACGAATCCCCGTCGGTGACGGGATAGATGTGGAAATTGGGCAAATCGGTCTCCTTGCTGCCGGTGGCGAGCATATAGGAGTTAGCAGGCGCAAGCGAGGGAACTCGGCGGCTCTCGTGTGATATTGCCTTCCATAATCATCGGCATAATGTTCTTGTTTTGTTCTTATATCGCGATATCCTCATTCCATGTCCGCATCTCTCAAATTCGGCGGTGCCATGAAGGGGCGGGGCGCCGTTTCCAACCAGGACGGCCGCTTCGAGCGCCTGACGCGGGAAGCCGTGGACGACGGATGGGGCGATGATGACGGCCTGCCGCCGCTGCGCACCCAAGTCCTTCCCGATACGGCGCGCAAGGTGATCGCGCGCAACACCTCGCCCGACATTCCCTTCGACCGTTCGCTCAACCCCTACCGGGGGTGCGAGCACGGCTGCGTCTACTGTTTCGCGCGGCCGAGCCATGCCTATCTGGGGTTGTCGCCGGGGCTCGATTTCGAAACCAAACTGTTCGCCAAGCATGACGCGGCCAATCTGTTGCGGGCCGAACTGGCGGCCAGGTCCTACCGCTGTCAGACCTTGCAATTGGGCGCCAACACGGACCCCTATCAGCCCATCGAACGGCGGTTCGGCATCACCCGCGGTGTGCTTGAGGTTCTGGCCGCCTGCGACCATCCCGTTTCCATCACCACCAAATCGGATCTGGTGCTGCGCGATCTCGACATCCTGGCGCCCATGGCGGCGAAGGGGTTGGCGTCGGTCGCGGTTTCCGTGACGACCCTGGACCGGGGGCTGGCGCGGCGGCTTGAACCGCGGGCGCCGACGGCGGCCAAGCGTCTTCACGCCATTGCCGGCCTGGCCGGGGCGGGCGTGCCCGTGACGGTGCTGGCCGCGCCCATGATCCCGGCCCTCAACGACATGGAACTGGACGCCATCATCGCCGAGGCCGCCGCCGCCGGGGCGACGGCGGCGGGCTATGTCCTGCTGCGCCTGCCGGGCGAGGTCGCGGATCTGTTCGGCGAATGGCTGCAGGCCCATTACCCCGACCGGGCGGAGCGGGTCCTGAACCGCCTCCGATCCAGCCGTGAGGGGGCCCTTTACCGCGCCGATTGGGGAACCCGCTATACCGGCACGGGGGTCGAGGCGCAGTTGCTCGCGGCGCGCTTCAAGGCGGCGCTGAAGCGCGCGGGCCTGGACCGGGCGCGGTCCGGCAGCCGGCCGCTGCGCTGCGACCTGTTCCGCCCGCCGGTGCCGCCGTCGGCGCAGATGTCCCTGTTCTAAAGGGTTAAGCCCAATCACCATCTGGCGCGGTTGCATGGAAATGTTACCCTGTCCCGATGGACACCCAGGCACCCCCGAAAGAGCTTCCGGAAAAGATCGCCGAGATCGGTGCCGCCGCCGTCGATGCGGTGGCCGAGGTCACGGAAAAGGCCATGACCGCGTCGGACGCCGCCCACGGCAACGACCTGACGGGCATCGCCATCGTCGTCCTGGCGGCATTGCTGTGCGGCATGTTGATGACCCGCCTGCGCCAACCGGCCATCGTCGGCTACATCCTGGCGGGGGTGATCCTGGGCCCGTCGGGACTCAGCGTGGTCAAGGATCAGGGCTCTCTCCAACTGCTCGCCGAAATGGGTGTGCTGCTGCTGCTGTTCCTGGTCGGGCTTGAACTGTCCCTGCGTTCGTTCCGCCGCATGTGGCGGCTCGCCGTGTTCACCGTGGCGTTCCAGATCACGGCCTCGGTCGCGGTGACGCTGTTGTGTTCGCAGATATTTGAATGGTCGACGCCGCTCTCGGTGCTGCTGGGTTTCATGGTCGCCCTGTCGTCGACGGCGGTGGTGGTCAAGATGCTGGAAGACCTGGGCGAACTGCGCACCCGCACGGGGCGGGTCACGGTCGGTATCCTGATCGCCCAGGACCTGGCCGTGGTGCCCATGCTGCTGTGGGTCGATGCCATGAAGGGCGGCGATTTCGAATGGACGACGATCCCCAAGATCGTGTTGTCCATCGGCTTCCTGGCCTGGCTGGTCTGGTATCTGTCGCGTGGGCGCAAGGTCGTCCTGCCGTTTTCCGACCGCATCCTGCCCAACGTCGACCTGCGCCCCCTGGCGGCGCTGACTTTCTGTTTCGGCTGGGCGTCGATCGCCGGCGTCATGGGCCTGTCGGCGGCCTACGGCGCCTTCATCGCCGGGCTGATCGTCGGCAACTCGACCCTGCGCCACCCGATCACCGAGACGGTGGTGCCGATCCAGAGCATCTTGATGATGGTGTTCTTCCTGTCCATCGGCCTGCTGCTCGACATGGCCTATATCTGGGACAACCTGGGCCGAGTGCTGCTGCTGTTCTTTCTGGTCAGCGTGTTCAAGACCGTCATCAACGTGGGCTTCCTGCGCGCCCTGGGGCAGCCTTGGGATCGCGCGTTCCTGTCCGGCGTCATGCTGGCGCAGATCGGCGAGTTCTCGTTCCTGCTGTCCGTGGTCGGGGTTTCGTCCGGGGTGCTGAACGCCGCCGACTCGCGCCTCGTCGTCTCGGTCACGGTGATGTCGCTGGCGCTATCGCCGCTCTGGGTCGTCACGGCCCGGCGCATCCAGGCCATCGCCCATGAAGGGGTGTCGTCGGGCGGCGAACTGGTCCGTCTGGTCTATGCGCCGGAGACGGAAATCCTGTCGGAAACCCTCGACACCGCGCGCTCGCGCACCATGCGCCAGTTGCGCAAGGGGGCCTTGCTGCTGCGCCGCGGGCGCCTGCGCCGGGCGCGGCGTAAGAAGGCGGAGGCCGTGGCCGCTACCCCGCCGAAGGATGCCGTCCCGGCGGCGGATGACGCACCGCCCAAACCCGCGCCGAAGGCTCCGGCAAAATCCAAGCCCATACCCAAGCCGAAGGCCAAGTGACGGTGGGGTGCCGTGCCTGATTTCGTGCACGAGGACCGGGCGCGGGCCGAGGGTCATGCCGCCGTCTGCGGCATCGACGAGGCCGGGCGCGGACCCTGGGCCGGGCCTGTGGTCGCGGCGGCGGCGATCCTCGACCGCGCGGGCCTGCCCCTGTCCCTGGCATCGGAACTGGACGATTCCAAGCGCCTGAAGGCCGCGGCCCGCGAGCGGCTGTTGGCGGAACTCGTCCCCCATGCGGCGATCGGCGTCGGCCAGGCCTCGGCGGCGGAGATTGATGCTCTCAACATCTTGCAGGCGACGTTCCTGGCCATGGACCGGGCGGTGCAGGCGCTCGGCCAAGCGCCGGACATGGCCCTGGTCGATGGCAACCGCCCGCCGCCCCTGCCGTCCGCGCCGGGCTGCGTTATCGAATGCCTGGTCGGCGGCGACGGGCGGTCGCTGTCCATCGCCGCCGCCTCCATCGCGGCCAAGGTGACCCGCGACCGCCTCATGGCGGGCCTCGCGGATCGGTTTCCCGGATACGGCTGGGAGCGCAACGCGGGATACGGTACGGCCACGCACAAGGCGGCTCTGGACCGCCTGGGCGTGACGCCGGAGCACCGAAAAACTTACAAGCCGATCCTCAATATCTTGCGCGGCGGGGGGGGCTGACTCCCATATATGCCCTCAAGACTCTCCTCTAAGTATTTGAATCCAAATACTTCTTGACCGCGACTCCGGCCCTGGCCATGCTCCCCGAATACTGGGGTCCTGGGAAAGTCTGACAATGACGAGAAAGCCTGCCACTGCGCGCCGCAAGGCGGCCGCTGCCGAACGTGAGTCCGCCGCCAAGCAGGCTGAGGCTTATGCGGATACCATCCATGTCGGCGACTGTGTCGAGTTGATGAACGCCATGCCGGAAGGCAGCGTCGACATGGTCTTCGCCGACCCGCCCTACAACCTGCAATTGGAAGGGGAACTGCACCGCCCCGACAATTCGCGGGTCGACGGCGTCGATGCCGACTGGGACCGCTTCTCGGGTTTCAAAAGCTATGACGAATTCACCCATGCCTGGCTGTCCGCCGCGCGCCGGGTGCTGCAACCCAACGGTACGCTTTGGGTCATCGGCAGCTATCACAACATTTTCCGCGTCGGCGCGATCCTGCAGGATCTGGGGTACTGGATTCTCAACGACATCGTATGGCGCAAATCCAATCCCATGCCCAATTTCCGCGGCCGGCGCTTCACCAACGCCCATGAAACCATGATCTGGGCGGCGCGGGACAAAGACGCCAAGTACCGCTTCAACTACGAAGCCATGAAGACGCTGAACGACGATCTGCAGATGCGTTCCGACTGGACCATTCCGCTGTGCACGGGGGCGGAGCGTCTGAAGAACGCCCAGGGCAAAAAGGCCCATCCGACGCAAAAGCCGGAAGCCCTGCTGTACCGCACCATCCTGTCTTCGACGGACGTGGGCGACGTGATCCTGGATCCGTTCTTCGGCACGGGCACCACAGGGGCCGTGGCGCGCATGCTCGACCGGCGCTACGTCGGGCTGGAGCGGGACCAAGACTACGCAGCCTTGGCCAAGGAACGCCTGGCCGGGATCGAGCCCTTGGCGGAGCCGTCGCTGCTGACCACGCCGGCCAAGCGCGAACAGCCGCGCATTCCCTTCGGCTGGGTGGTCGAACGGGGCTTGCTCAAGGCCGGGCAGACCCTGATGGACCAGCAGCGCCGCCACACGGCGCGGGTGCGCGCCGACGGCACGTTGACCGCCGCCGATTTTCGCGGTTCCATCCATCAGGTCGGCGCCCATGTGCAGAAGGCCCCGGCCTGCAACGGCTGGCAGTTCTGGCATGTGGAGTTGGGCAACGAACTGGTGCCCATCGACCTGTTCCGCCAGAAGCTACGGGCGGAACTCCACTAGCTTTCCGCTTTCCATGGGGATGTCGTAGACCCGCCGCCAATGGGCGCGGGTCACGCCGGTGCTTACCTTGTCGTGGCAATGGGCGGCCAGCGCCTTGCGGCCCGCGAAATCGCGGGCCTGCACCGGCGCGTGGAACGTGACCTCGACCATGGCGCCGCGCAGCCCGAACACGGAAACCAGATGCGGCAGCAGGGTCATGTCGCCGTACCAGGCGTAAAGGGCGCGCAGGCCGCGGTCGAGCGGCCGCCCGTCGGCGTATCGCGTATAGGCGATGGACACGGGCTGCACGCGGGGCTGATCCGCCCCGGGAGCCGCGTCGGCCACGGCGAACAGCGCACTTTTGAACGGCAGCACATGGATGCCGTCCGACGACGTGCCCTCGGGAAACAGCATCAGGCTGTCGCCGGCGGCCAGCCGCTCGGCCATCTCGGCCCGCTGGCCCAGGGCTTCGCGGGCGTCGCGGCGGATGAACAGGGTGCGGTAAATTTTCGAGCATAACCCGAACAGGGGCCAGTCCTTGACGTCGTCCTTGGCCACGAAGGCGGCGTCGGTCAGCAGGGCCAGAACCGGGATGTCCAGATAGGACACATGGTTGCAGACGTAGAGCGTGCCCGTCTGGCCCAGTGGTGCGCCATGGACCTTGATACGCAGGCTGGCCAGCCGCGCCACGCCCCGGAACCAGACCAGGGCGACGCGCCGGACAGCGGCAGCACCCAACGGATAGGCCGCCACCGCGAGCGGCAGCAGCGCAGCCGTCAGGGCAAGGAAAAGCGAAATACGCCCGGCGGACCTAAGGCCCGAGGCGGCGACGGGACCGGCGTCGCCTAGCGCGTCCCACAGGGCTTGTAGTGGCGCTGGTATTTCTCGGTGATGTGGTCCGTAGGTACGATGATGCATACGTCCGTCGTGTTGAACTGGTTGTCGATAACCGCGCCGTCGCCGATGAAGCCGCCGACGCGCATGTATCCCTTGATAAGCGGCGGCAGCATGGCGCGGGCCGCCTTCTGATCCAGCCGGGTCAGGGGCACCCGGTCGATCTTCACGTAAAGCTCGTCGAGCGCCCGCGCACGGATGTCGCTGGGCGCCATGTGGAAATGATGCAGATAGCTGAGGGCCGGCATGAGGGCTTCCGCGTCCGTGCCGGGAAGCGAGCCGCAGCCGAACATCAGCTTGATGTCGTAGGCGGCGAGGTATTCGGCGATGCCGCCCCACAGAAGCTGCATGACCGCCCCGGTGCGGTAGTCTTCATGGACGCAGGAGCGGCCCAGTTCGACCAGTTCGCCCGGATGGCGCAGCAGGGCCGTCAGGTCGTATTCATGGGCTGAATAGAACCCACCGTTCGCCTTGGCCACGGCGCCCCGGATCAGCCGATAGGTGCCGCAGACGAAGGGCCGGCCGGGCTGCGAGCGGTCCGTGTCGAGCACCAGCAGATGGTCGCAGACATCGTCGAAGGGGTCGGCGTCGCGCTCGTGGCGCGCGGCCTCCACGGTCGGGATGGCGCCCATCTCGCGGTAGAACACGTTGTAGCGCAGGCGCTGCGCGGCCTCGACCTCGGCCGGGGTTTCCGCCAGGCGGATTTCCAGGTTGCGGGCCCGCACGTCGACCGGGCGTGGCGGGGTGGGGGCAGGCGTCTTTTTTCGGGGGTATGCAAACTTGGGCAGCACCCCTTTGGGAACGGCCAGCTTGGCAAGCATGTTCATGATGTCGCGGTCCCTATTGCCGGTCCGGCATATCGTGTGTGGTCAGGTACGCATTCATCGCCCAGGGACAATTTCACATCTGATGACAGACGCCCTTGCCGAAGACAAAAGAAGCTTTGTTAACGGCGGCGTGACGGTTCCGTGACAGGCGGGGTCCGTTGGCATGCCTTTGTCGTGGCCCATCCGCCCGCGATATGGCAACCTTCGGCGGGACGGGATTGTGCAACGGGGATGAACGGGGGATCCGACGATGAGCGAGAAATGGGATATTCGATTCCTGCGTCTGGCCAAGGAGGTCGCGACCTGGTCCAAGGACCGTTCGACCCAGGTCGGCGCGGTGATCGTGGGCGATGACAAGACGCCGGGACCGTATGGTTTCAACGGCTTTCCCCGCGCCATCGACGACGCGGTCGAGGACCGCCATTCCCGCCCCCTGAAGTACAAATGGACCGAGCACGCGGAACGCAACGCCATCTACAACGCGGCGCGCATCGGCATGTCATTGAAGGGCTGCACGATCTACGTCACGCATCTGCCCTGCGCCGACTGCACGCGGGCCATCGTTCAGGTCGGCATCAAAAGGGTGGTGGTTGATGCCGGCAGCCTGTCGGACGCCGGCTTCGCCGAGCGCTGGTCCGAGGACGAACGCATCACCAAGGACATGCTGGACGAGGCCGGGGTCGAACTGGGCCTCGTCGCGGCGAACCAGCCGGCCCCCGGCGATGACGACTGACGCCGCCGAACACGCCGTCGCCCTGCACCGCGACGCCGTCGTTATCGACGGGGTCTGTCCGCTGTTGATGGACCCGGCCAACGTCACCTACTACATGGACGGCGGACTGACCGCCGTGGTCCCCACCATCGCGATCCGCGAGACGGCGGAACAGGCATTGCGTATCTTCGGTCGCTGGCACCGTTTCATTGAGGGCCACGACCGTCTGCGCCTGGCCCATCGCGCCGCCGACATCGAGGCCGCCAAACAGGCCGGCGACATGGCCATCGTGTTCCATTTCCAGGGCACGGACGCGGTCGAGGACGATCTCGATCTGCTCGACGCCTACAAGGCGCTCGGCCTCGGCATGGTGCAGTTGACCTACAACGTGAAATGCCGGGTCGGTGACGGGGCACTGGAACGCACGGACGCGGGGCTCAGCCTGTTCGGCCAGGATCTGGTCCGGCGCTGTAACGAACTGGGCCTGATCGTCGACGGCAGCCATACCGGTTTCAAGACCACCATGGACGCCATGGAAATCTGCGACGGCCCCTTCGTGTTCTCCCACGCCAATGCCAAGGCCCTGTACCCCTCGCCGCGCAACATCACGGACGACCAGATGAAGGCCTGCGCCCAGACCGGCGGGGTCGTCGGCATCAACGGATTCCCCAGCTTCCTCGGCGACGATCCCAGGCCTTCCCTGGACCGGTTCATCGAATTCATCGATTACGCGGTCGAGCTCATGGGCGTCGATCATGTCGGCCTGGGCATCGACTATTACATGGGGATGGACCCCATCATCCCGGCGGACAAGGCGCGGGCGCGATATGATGACGCGATCAAGACGGGGCGCTGGGATGCCACGGTCTATCCGCCGCCGCCGCATTATTTTCCGAAAGGGATCGAAACGCCGTCGGCCCTCGGCAACCTGACCGCGGGCCTGTTGGCGCGCGGCTACGGCGATGCCGACGTGCGCAAGATCATGGGGGAAAACTGGCTGCGCGTGTTCCGCCGGGTGTGGGGCGGCTGACGCACGGGATTTACCGCGTCGGAACGGGCGTGTCCGTGGAATAGTCGTAGAACCCGCGCCCCGTCTTGCGGCCAAGCCAGCCGGCTTCGACATACTTCACCAGAAGCGGACAGGGCCGGTACTTGGAATCGGACAGGCCGTCATGCAGCACGTGCATGATCGACAGACAGGTATCCAGGCCGATGAAGTCGGCCAGTTCCAGCGGGCCCATGGGATGGCGGGTGCCGAGCCGCATGGCCGTGTCGATGGCATCGACCGAACCGACGCCTTCGTACAGGGTGTAGATCGCCTCGTTGATCATCGGCAGCAGGATGCGGTTGACGATGAAGGCGGGGAAATCCTCGGCGTTGACCGGCTTCTTGCCCAGGTCCGTGGTCAACTCGCGGATTTGGGCGAAGGTTTCTTCGTTGGTCGCGATGCCGCGGATCAGTTCGACCAGATCCATGCGCGGCACCGGGTTCATGAAGTGCATGCCGACGAAGCGCTCGGGCCGGTCGGTCTGGGCCGCCAGGCGGGTGATGGAGATGGATGAGGTGTTGGTGGCGATGATCGTATTTTCGCCCAGGTGATCGGCGAGCGAGCGCAGGATCGCCTTCTTCACTTCCTCGTCTTCCGTGGCGGCCTCGATCACGAGGTCGCAATCCTTCATGCCGGCATAGTCGGTGCCGGTCTTGATCAGCGCCAGGGCGCTTTTCATCTCGTCGGCGGAGATCGTGTCGCGCTCGACCTGACGGCTCATGCCGCGTTCGATGGTGTCCATGCCCCGTGCTAATGCATCGTCGCTGACGTCCAGCATGTAGACGGCGCGTCCGGACAAGGCGCACACATGCGCGATGCCACTACCCATCTGGCCGGCGCCGATGACGCCGATCTTCTTAATCTTATCCGACATTATTTTCTAATCTCCACACTCCGGTGCGCACGGCCCCGGTCCGATCTTTATGCCGGAATTGGGCTGTTCGCACTCGCACAATAGGCTTACCCCCAGGGGTGGTCAAGGCCCGTTCGGTCCTTTGGTATACATGATTCCAAGGTAATGAACGGCCCGGCTGCAAAGGCTCTCCGGCGGGCTCAGCGGGTCGCCCCGGGGACCCAGAGAACATCCGCGCGACCGCCGTCATTGAGCCGGCGGGCCAGCACGAACAGGTGGTCGGACAGGCGGTTGACGTACTTCACGGCCTCGGCGTTGATCGCTTCCGCTGCCGCCAGTTCGGTGATCAGGCGTTCGGCCCGGCGCGCCACCGTGCGGGCGTGATGCAGATGCGCCGCCGCCGCGCGTCCGCCCGGCAGGATGAAGGATTTGAGCGGTTCCAGATCCGCGTTCATGGCGTCGATTTCGCTTTCCAGGCGCGCGACCTGCGAGGCCTGGATGCGCAACGCCCCCTCGGACCGCTTGCCGTCCTCGGGCGTGCACAGATCGGCGCCCAGGTCGAACAGGTCATTCTGGATGCGGCTTAGCATGGCGTCGGCGTCGGCGTCGGCGGCGGCATCCGCGCCGCCCGGGCCCGTGTAAAGCCGCGCCAGGCCGATCACCGAATTGGCTTCATCGACGGTGCCGTAGGCGGCGACCCGGATGTCGTGCTTGGGCCGCCGGTCGCCGGAACCCAGCGAGGTTGCGCCCGCGTCACCGCCCCGGGTGTAGATCTTCGACAAGGTAACCAAGGAATGCGTCCTCCCGCGCCGGATGCGGCGCCTATTTGCCGCTCAGCAGCATGAGAACGGCGAACAGGATGATGGCGATGCCCTGCATCAGCACGCGGGCGCGCATCAGCTTGTTGGCATATTTCGCGTTGAATTTGCCGCCCACGGCGAAGGCGCCGATGCCGACGAACAGCACCAGCAGGGTCAGCGCCAGGGCGATGACGATGAGGATCGTGAAGAACCCTTCCATTTCCGAGATATAGTCCTTTCGTGGCGGGGCGTCACCGGTTTTCCCGGTTGTTTTTCGATTGCTGGGGCTAAGATGCCGGACATATCCAGCCCCAAGGAGTCCCGCCATGGACGCAGAAACCCGCAAAAACCTGGAACGCATTTCCGTCGCCACCGTGTCCATGCAGTTGCTGAAGCGGGGATTGCGCCGGGTCGTCATGGCCGGGGTTCGGCCCTTGAACGCGCCGGTCAAACCGCTGTTGGGCGAGGCTTTCACCCTGCGCTTCATTCCGGCGCGGGAGGATCTGTCGGCCCCCGCCGTTTTGGGGGCGGACGGCTATGTGCCGCGCCACGCCATCGAGGAGGTGCCCGAGGGCGCCGTGCTGGTGATCGACGCCAGGCGCGATGCGGAAACGGCAGTGCTGGGCGACCTGATCCTGGAACGGCTGAAGGTGCGGGGCGTCGCCGGAGTGGTCGCCGACGGCGGCGTGCGCGACGCGGCGGAGGCGATCGCCGTGGGCCTGCCCGTGTTCGCGGCGGGCCCGGCGGCCCCGGCCCATATCGTCGGCCTGGCGGCCGGCGACACGGGAACCCGGATCGGCTGCGGCGGGGTCGCGGTCATCCCCGGCGACATCATCAAGGCCGACGGCGACGGCGTCGTCGTGATCCCCCGCGACCTGGCGGCGGAGATCGCGGCCGACGGTGTCGCCCAGGAACGCTTCGAGCGATTCGCCAAACAGAAAATCCAGGCGGGTCAGCCGATCATCGGTATCTATCCGCCCAGTCCGGAAACCCAGAAGGAATACGAAGGCTGGCGCGATCCCGAAGACGCCTGATCTCAGGCGGCGATGGTGTGGACGTTGGCGAGGATCTGGCTGACCAGATTCTGGGACCGCTCGACAAGGTTCCGTACGGCGACCGGAACGGGCCGGGCAAGACACTCGCGAATGTCCGCCGACGCCTTGTCCAGCGTGCCCAGAATCCATTGTTCGCTCTCCGCATCGTAGTTGCGGGCATCGGCGCGCATTATGTGAATGGTCGCGTGATGAAGCAGATTGATCAACGCGCGATGCAAATTGAAACGATGTCGCAACTCCGCGCGGCTCAATTCGCCTGGGATGATTGTAAATTCGGGAGACTGCCGAATCTCCTGGCTTAGGGTGTCCAGCGCGTTCAAATAACGGCGAACTTCTTCCATGCTCATGGCTTTAACCTCGCTTTTGCCGGGCCGCCGGCCGAAGGATGGTCGAAGGCGGTTACACGAATACTCATCGTGAAAAAGCAAGGACCGTGCCAACTTGCGGCAACGGGCCGCAAGGACGGGAACCGGCGGTTGAGCGGGGAGTCCTAGTTACGCCCGGACATCAGGCCACGGGCGATGACCTGGGCCTGGATTTCCGCCGCCCCTTCGAAAATGTTGAGGATGCGGGCATCGCACAGCACGCGCGAGATCGGATATTCCATGGCATAGCCGTTGCCGCCGTGAATCTGCAGGGCGTTATCGGCGTTGGACCAGGCGGTGCGCGCACCCAGCAGCTTGGCCATGCCGGCCTCGATGTCGCAGCGCCGGTCGGAATCCTTCTCGCGGGCGGCGAAATAGGTCAGCTGCCGGGCGATCATGGTCTCCACGGCCATCCAGGCCAGCTTGCCGTGGACGCGCGGGAAGGCATGGATGGCGCGGCCGAACTGGTTGCGCTCCAGGGCGTACTTCAGGCCCAGTTCCATGGCGTTCTGCGCCACGCCGACGGCGCGCGCCGCAGTTTGGATGCGGGCACTTTCAAATGTCGCCATCAACTGCTTGAAGCCCTGGCCCTCCTGGCCGCCCAACAACTGGCCCGCGGGCACCTCGAAGCCGTCGAAGCCGAGCTCGTACTCCTTCATGCCGCGGTAGCCGAGCACCTCGATCTCGCCGCCGGACATGCCCGGGGCGGGGAAGGGGGCGTCCGCCGTGCCGCGCGGCTTTTCCGCGAGCAGCATGCTGAGCCCCTTGTAGCCGGGCTCGTCCGGGTTGGTGCGGACCAGCAACGTCATCAGGTCCGAGCGCGAGGCATGGGTGATCCAGGTCTTGTTGCCGGTGACCTTGTAGACGCCGCCGTCCTTGACCGCGCGGGTCTTCAGGGACGCCAGGTCCGATCCCGTATTGGGTTCCGTGAACACCGCCGTCGGCAGGATTTCACCGGACGCGATCTTGGGCAGATAATGGGCCTGCTGTTCCGGCGTGCCGCCGAGGCGGATCAGCTCCGCCGCGATTTCCGAACGGGTGCCGAGGGAGCCGACGCCGATGTAGCCGCGCGACAGTTCCTCCGTCACCACGCACATGGCGATCTTGCCCATGCCCAGGCCGCCGCCTTCTTCCGGCACGGTCAGGCCGAACACGCCCAGTTCCGCCATCTGGTCGACGATCTCGATGGGGATCAGGTTATCGGCCAGATGCCATTCATGGGCATGGGGCATGACCTGATCTTCGACGAATTTGCGAAACTGGTCCCGCACCATGTCGAGCATCTCGTCGTCGAGGCCCAGGGCGCCGAAATGTCCTTCGGCCATGATCTCGCCCATGCGCGCACGCAAGGCCGGGGTGTTGCCGCCCGCGATCAGGGTCTTGACGGCGGCGGTTTCCAGGGGGGCCATGTCGCTCTCCGTCAAGCCCAGGTCCGCCGGACGCACGATCTCGACCTGGCTGAGCGCGATGCCGCCCTTGATCTGGGCCAAGTATTCGCCGAACGCGGCCTGGACCATCAGTTGCTCCATCTCGCCGAACTGGCCGCCGGCGTCCAGGCGTTCGGCCCAGCCCAGCATCTGGCGCAGCCCTTCGACATAGGTCGCCAGCCAGGACAGGCCGTGGGCCGCAACCTGGTTGGCATCGACCAGGGCGCCCGACACCTTGCCGTTTTCGCTGCACATGTCGGTGACCCGGCGGCGGGCCGCCGTGAACACGTCGTCGGCGGCGCTCTGCGCCGTGCGGCAAAGGGTCAGAAGGTCGGGCAGCAGAATGCCGCCGCTGGGTCCGCTGGCGTCCATGACGCGTCTCCTTAAGTCATTGGGCGGCTTTGCCGCCAGTGGTATTCATCCGGCGGCTTGGCCGCCGGTAGGGCTTCAAGCCGAAATGCAGTCCTCGAGGGTTCGGAAGCCGGGCCGTTTGGCCTGGACCAGAACCGCCATGTTACCGGGTTTGTGCTGGTTGGCGCGCATCTTCATATGGGCGGCCGGAATGTCGTTCCAGGAAAACACTTCGGACATGCAGGGATCCAGGCGCCGTTCGATGACCAGCTGATTGGCCTGCGACGCCTGCAGCAGGTTGGCGAAGTGGCTGCCCTGGATGCGTTTCTGGCGCATCCAGACGAAGCGCGCGTCCATGGTCAGGTTGTAGCCCGTGGTGCCGGCGCAGAACACGACCATGCCGCCGCGCTTGACGATGTTGCAGCTGACGGGGAACGTCGCCTCGCCCGGATGTTCGAACACGAAGTCGACGTCGTTGCCCTTGCCGGTGATGTCCCAGATCGCCTTGCCGAACTTGCGGGTCTCGGCCATGTATTCCTTGAAACCCGGGCCGTTGACCTCGGGCAGCTGGCCCCAGCAGTTGAAATTCTTGCGGTTGATCACACCCTTGGCGCCCAGGGACATGACGAATTCCCGTTTGTCCTCTTCCGAGATCACGCCGATGGCGTTGGCGCCGGATACGGCGCAGAGCTGCACGGCCATGGACCCCAGCCCGCCGGACGCCCCCCAGATCAGCACGTTCTGGCCCGGCCGCAGGATATGCGGGCGATGGCCGAACAGCATGCGGTAGGCGGTGGCGAGGACCAGGGTGTAGCAGGCACTTTCCTCCCACGTCAGGTGGCGGGGGCGCTTCATGCACTGGCGATCCTGGACGCGGCAGAACTGGGCGAAGGATCCATCCGGCGTCTCGTATCCCCAGATGCGCTGCGAGGTCGAGAACATCGGGTCGCCGCCGTTGCATTCCTCGTCGTCGCCGTCGTCCTGATTGCAGTGGACCACGACCTCGTCGCCGACCTTGAAACGCTTGACCTTGGAGCCCACGGCCCAGACCACGCCGGCGGCGTCGGAGCCGGCGATGTGGTAGTCGGCCTTGTGGTAATCGAAGGGCGAAATCGGCGTGCCGAGCGCGGCCCACACGCCGTTGTAGTTGACGCCCGCGGCCATCACCATGACCAGCACGTCGTGGCTGTCCAGTTCGGGCACGTCGACGACCTCGACCAGCATGGCGGTGTCGGGCTCGCCATGGCGCTCCTTGCGGATCGCCCAGGCATACATCTGTTTCGGTACATGACCCAGCGGCGGGATTTCGCCGACTTCGTACAGGTCTTTCGTGGGCTGGTTCGGGTTCAATTCGATCACTTCGGCGGCATCCGTCATTGTTGCCTCCTTCTCCACACAGTTACGCCATCCCCAACGGTCCGCGTTTTCGCCTGTATCTTATTGTTCGGCATGCGGCCATTTTTGTTGTCCTATTGGTCATATCCGCTTTACATTTTCTTCGCAATGCACAAAATTCTATCTTTCGTTTTATGATTTATACACGAAACAAAATTACAATAATTTTTAGAGAATGGCGAATTTCTGTCATTTTAAGGAGAAGGCGATGAGTGGCGAATTAGCAGGCGCAAAAGGCGGTTCCGCTGCGACGCAACAGGCGGCGGCGCGGGATAAGCCCTGGCTGTTCCGAACCTACTCGGGCCATTCCTCGGCCAAGGAATCCAATGCGCTGTACCGTTCGAACTTGGACAAGGGGCAGACGGGCCTGTCCGTCGCCTTCGACCTGCCGACCCAAACCGGCTATGACGCCGACCATCCGCTCGCCAAGGGCGAGGTCGGCAAGGTCGGCGTGCCGATCTCGCACCTGGGTGACATGGAACAACTGTTCGACGGCATTCCGCTGGCCCAGATGAACACGTCGATGACCATCAACGCGCCGGCGGCCTGGTTGCTGGCCCTTTATATCGCCGCCGCCGAACGCCAGGGGGCCAAGCGCGCCGATCTGGCCGGCACGACGCAGAACGACGTGCTGAAGGAATATCTCTCGCGCGGCACCTACATCTTTCCGCCGGCGCCGTCGCTCCGCCTGACGTCGGACACCATCGCCTTTACCTGCCGCGAGGTGCCCAAGTGGAACCCGGTCAACGTGTGCTCCTACCACCTGCAGGAAGCGGGGGCCACGCCGATTCAGGAACTGGCCTATGCGCTGGCCAACGCGCAGGCGATTTTGGATACGGTCAAGGCCTCGGGCCAGGTCTCCGACGCGGATTTTCCGCGTCTGGTCGGGCGCATCAGCTTCTTCGTCAATGCCGGCATGCGCTTCATCACCGAGCTGTGCAAGATGCGCGCGTTCACCGAGCTGTGGGACGAGATCACGCGCAACCGCTACGGGGTCGAGGATGAAAAGTATCGCCGCTTCCGCTATGGCGTGCAGGTCAATTCCCTGGGCCTGACCGAGCAGCAGCCGGAAAACAACGTCTACCGCATCCTGCTGGAGATGCTGGCCGTGACCCTGTCGAAGAACGCCCGTGCGCGGGCCGTGCAACTGCCGGCCTGGAACGAGGCCCTGGGCCTGCCGCGCCCGTGGGACCAGCAATGGTCGCTGCGGTTGCAGCAGATCGTCGCCTACGAGACGGACCTTCTGGAATTCGGCGACATCTTCGACGGGTCCAAGGAAATCGACGCCAAGGTTGCCGACCTGAAGGATCAGGCCCTGGCGGAACTGGCGCGCATCGACGCCATGGGCGGCGCCGTCCACGCCATCGAGGCCGGCTACATGAAACAGCGCCTGGTCGAAGCCAGCGCGAAGCGCCTGGCCGCCATCGAGGCGGGCGAGCAGGTCGTGGTCGGCGTCAACAAATACAAAGAGGCCGAACCCTCGCCCCTCGTTGGCGAGTCCGGCGCCATCGTCACCGTCGCCCCCGAGGTCGAGGCGGCGCAGATCGCGTCGCTCAACGCCTGGCGCGAGGCGCGGGACGGCGCCAAGGTGCAGGCCGCGCTTAAGGCCCTGACCGAGGCTGCGAAGTCCGACGCCAACATCATGGAACCTTCCATCCAATGTGCCCATGCCGGCGTGACCACGGGCGAATGGGGCCAAACCCTCAGAAACGTCTTCGGCGAATACCGCGCCCCCACGGGCATTTCCGGCGCTGCCCTGGGGGCGGCCGGCGACATCACGGCCGTGCGCAAGCGGGTCGAAGAGGTATCAGCCGCCCTTGGCCGCCGCATCAAAATCCTGGTCGGCAAGCCGGGGCTCGACGGCCATTCCAACGGGGCCGAACAGATCGCGGTTCGGGCCAGGGACGCGGGCATGGAGGTCGTCTACGAAGGCATCCGCCTGACCCCGGGCCAGATCGTCGCCGCCGCGCGGGACGAGGCCGTGCACGTGGTGGGATTGTCGGTGCTGTCGGGATCGCACGTGGCGCTGGTCACGGACGTCATGGATCTGATGCGGGCCGAGGGCCTGGACGACATTCCCGTGGTCGCCGGCGGCATCATCCCGCCCGCCGACGCAGAGGTCCTGAAGGCCGCCGGCGTCGCCCGCGTCTACACGCCGAAGGATTACGATCTGACGGTGATCATGGATCAGATCGTCGATCTGGCGGCGGAAGGGCTGAAGACGGCGGCGGAGTAGGGCGGCCGGGCCGGGCTCAGCCGTCGAGAAACCTCAGATAGGTGTCATAGCAGGACATCAGGGCGTCGATGGCCGTGCCGCCGCGGTTCAGGGCGGCCATGCCCTGCTCCATGGTGAACAGGGCCATGGCAAGGTCGGCGGCCGGGATGTCTGTGCGGATGTCGCCGGCCCGCTGGCCGTTGCGGATGACCTGTTCGAACAAGTCGCGGACCTCGGCGTGAAGCCCCCGCAGATACTCGGCCAATTCCGGATGATGGGGGGCGAGTTCCGCCGCCGTATTGTAGACCATGCAGCCCTTGCGGCCTTCGTCCGAGGATACGAACGCGTCGATATCGCGGAAATAGGCCTCGAGCGCCTGCCGCCCGGCGCCCGGTTTGCGCAGGGCCCGGCGCATGTCGTCCTTCTTGATCTGGATATAGCGCATCAACGCCTGATGATAGATCGCGTCCTTGTTGCCGAAGGTGCCGTACAGGCCATAGCGGCTGACGCCCGTGTGACGAACCAGGTCCTCCATGGAGGTGTGCTGAAAACCGCGTTCCCAGAACAGGCGCATGGCCTTGTCGAGGGCGTCGTCGGGATCGAATTCGCGGGTGCGGGCCATATAATCAGAATTTTCGTTCTGGTTCGTCGCGTCAATGGATTTGTTGAGAAAGGCGCGGCAGGATTGGGTTAAAGGGGGATCAAACGGTCGGTTTGGCGCCCGGCAGCATGACGGGGATGGCATCGACGGCGGCCGACGGCGCCAGCGGGTTGTCGACCTGCGGCTTGGCGACCTGGATCAGATAGCGCGCGGCGCCGGCCTGAAATTCCTTCTTGATGTAGCACCAGCTGACGAACAGTCCGCCGAACCGCTCGAAATACAGGATGTCCTCGTTCTCCTTGCACTCCTGCAGGTCGCGGGCCAGATTGCGCGAGGTGCCGACATAAACCCAGGCGGGCCGCACGCCGCCATGCCAGATGATGAACACGGCGGTTTGTCCCTCCAGGTTCTGTTCCTGGGGGTTTAGGTTGATGAAGCGGAAAAACTTGCCCTTTTCATTGCGCACCCAGTTGGGATCAACCGGCTTGCCCAATTGGCTCATTTTCTTTGCTGTATTAAAAAAGAACATGTTTTCTTCTCTGGCTTCGGAAATCCGGCTGAATTCCGAAGATGATCCTAATATGGGCCGGTAATGTGACGGCGAAAAGGGGCCCTGTCGATGGAATTTTTAGCCCTTTTCCTGGCGCTCGCCGCCATTGTTCTGATCCTTGCCGGGACCGTGTGGACCGGGGTTCCGCCGATGCCGACATCGCCCGCCGTCCGGGCCCGCATGTTCGCCATGATCGAGGGCCTTGAACCGCCCTGTATTCACGAACTGGGGGCCGGATGGGGCGGCCTGGCGGCGGCCCTGGCCCGCCGCTTTCCGGGGGCCCGCATCGTCGCGACCGAGGTTTCGCCCCTGCCCTGGGCGGTCTGCCGCCTGCGCCAAGCCCTGTTCGGCCCGGCCAATCTGGAAGTCCGCTTTGGCGACGTCATGACGGCCGATTTCTCGGATGCCGATCTCGTGGTCTGCTTCCTCTGCCCACCGGCCATGGCCCGGCTGGCCCCCCGGCTGGAAAGCGGCCTGAAGCCGGGCGCCTGGGTGCTGTCCAACGCCTTCGCCCTGCCGGGCTGGACGCCAGTGAAGGACGCGCGGGTCGACGACCTGCACCGCTCGGCGGTTTATCTGTATCGAAAGTGACTAACCGGCGAGCGGCGCCGTCGCCCGTTTCAGCCAGGCCCGGGTTTTCGCATCGACCAGCGGCGACAGGGCCTTGCGGACCCGCGCGTGATAGGCGTCGAGCCAAGCCCGCTCGCCCGCGTCCAGCAACGGCGCGTCGATCAGGCTGCGGTCGATGGGCGCCAGGGTCAGGGTCTCGAACGCCAGGACATCGCGCTCCGCCCCCCGGGGTGGGGTGGCGGCGGTGACCAGGATCAGGTTCTCGATGCGGATGCCGTAGGCCCCGGTCTTGTAGTATCCGGGCTCGTTCGAGATCACCATGCCCGGTTCCAGCGCCACCGTGCTGGGGGCCTTGGAAATGCGCTGCGGGCCTTCGTGGACGCTGAGGTAGCTGCCGACGCCGTGGCCGGTGCCGTGGTCGAAGTCCAGGCCCTCTGCCCAAAGGAATTGTCGGGCCAGGGGGTCCAGTTGGGATCCCGTGGTGCCCTTGGGAAAGCGGGCGCGGGCCAGGGCGATATGGCCCTTGAGCACCAGGGTAAAGCGCGTGCGGGCCTCGCGGGGCGGGGCTTTCGGGCCGATGGCGACGGTGCGCGTGATGTCCGTGGTGCCGTCCAGGTACTGGGCCCCGGAATCGACGAGATAGACGTCGCCCGTCCGCAGCCGCCGGTTGGACGCCGGGGTCGCCTTGTAATGCACGATGGCGCCGTTGGGCCCGCTGCCGGAAATGGTGTCGAAGCTGAGGTCGCGGATCAGGTCGTTTTCCTTGCGGAAGGCATAGAGCCGGTCCGAGGCGTCGATCTCGCTGATCCCGCCCCGGGGCGCTTCCGCCGCCAGCCAGGCGAGAAATTTCACCACCGCGGCGCCATCGCGTAGATGGGCGGCGCGCATGCCGGCGATTTCCGTGCCGTTCTTGCAGGCCTTGGGCAGGATGCACAGGTCCGGGCCGCGCTCGACCACGGCGCCGCTGTCAGCCAGGCGGGCGGCGATCCACATGGGGTCGGCCATGGGGTCGATTCGGACTTTTGCGTGTTTCGTGGCCAGACGGTCGAGCAGGGGGCCGAGGGCGTCCGGCGCCTTGATCCGCACGTCCTTGCCGAGATGGCGCGTCACGGCCGCCGGCACCTTGGCCGGATCGATGAACCAGTCGACGGCGGCGTCCTTGTGGATCACGGCGAAGCTGAGGGCCAAGGGCGTGCGCGGCACGTCGGTTCCCCGCACGTTCAACAGCCAGGCGATGGAATCGGGGGCGGACAGAATCTGGGCGTCCTGGCCCTGGGATTTCAGCATCATGGCGAGGGTCCGCCGCTTGTCCGCCGATCCCAGTCCCGCGTATTTCAGGGGATGGGCGCGCACAGGCGCGGCGGGGCGCGCGGGCTGGTCGGCCCAGACGGCGTCGATGGGGTTGCCGTCCACGGGCACCAGCTCGCCGCCGGCCTGCTGGCAGGCCTCGCGGAACCGGGGCACCTGGGTCGGCGTCAACAGCCAGGGATCGTATCCCAGTTTGCCGCCCTTGGGCAGGGTCTCGGCGATCCAGTCGATGGCGGGCTCCTGCGTGATGTGGCGCAGGTCATACAGGCCCTCATCGACCTGTTTCGCCGCCTGTAGGGTATAGCGGCCGTCGCTGAACACTGCCGCCCGGCGGGCCAGCACCACCGCCATCCCGGCCGATCCGGTGAACCCGGTCAGCCAGGCCAGGCGTTCGGAGCGGGGGGCGACGTATTCGCCCTGATGTTCGTCGCCGCGCGGCACGATGAAACCGTCGAGACCCCGTTTCGCCAGTTCGGCGCGCAGCAGCGTCAGGCGCTCGGCGGCGGGCGGCGGGATCGCGGTGGTCTTGGAAGTACCCCGGCGGGGGGGAGGTGATTTGGCGTCCATGGGGACAAGCTAGGAAGCCCTGGCCCGGGTGGCAAGCGGAGACATGCGGGGCCGGAGTCTGGCTGTGATATTCGGCACAATCAGCCATGCGTTTAGTGCAATGCTGCGGTGCAGCATTTGTGGTTTTAGCATGGAGAGGACAGGCATAGGTTCCGCTCAACTCGTCGCCGGCAATGTCCATACAGGGCCCGCCCACGGCATCAATTCAGGAGTAACGACCATGGCGCCCTACAGCCAAACCGACCTGTCCGTTCAGGACCTCATCGAACACGCCCGTGTGCTGCGGGCGCAAGCCTTCGCACGCGGGATCAAGAACGCGATCCAGGCCATTTCCCCGGCCCGCTCCAAGGCGGCGTCGGACGTGGTTCAACCGGATCTGTTCCAGCAGCCCGCCCTGATGCAGGAAGACAGCTATTTCCTGCCGCTGGTCAACGGCGTGCAGTCCCTCATCCAGGGTTTGATCGTCGGCCTGCGCCGCAGCGCCATGCGCCGCCAGCTGCTGGCCCTCGACGACCGCATGCTGCGTGACATCGGCATCCGCCGCGACGACATTTCCGCTCTCGTCGCCGGCGCCTTCTCCGGTAACGACCGGGTGCCGAGTTCTAGCCGCAGCGCGGCCGAGCTTTATTACCTCGTTCCGGCGGCGGCGCAGCCGACGGGCCGTGGCAACGATCGCCTAGCCGCCTAAGTCAGCGCGAATCGCAGACAAGAAAACGGCGGCGCCCAACGCGGGGCGCCGCCGTTTTTGTTTGTCCGCGCCGATGGCATGAGCCGCGCGCTGGGTCCGTCAGCCGATGCCTAGTCGAACAGTGACCGGCTGGTCCGCCGGTAGCCCCGGTTTTCCATGCAGGACACGAACATCCGGTCGGTTTGGCGCGACAGGTCATAGCGCGCCATGGCGGCGTCGTATTCGCTGCCGATCAGGGGGCCGGTGTCGGGCTGCGGCAGGGGTTGACGTTTCAGGATGCGGTCGGCCTCCCGGCGCGCCAGGGACCGGCATTCCTGGCGGTCGAAGGCAAGCTGGTCCTCGGACCCGCCGGGCAGGGTCCATTCGGTGACGCTGCACGCGCTCAGGCCCAGCACCAGGGCCCCCGCGCAAATGAACTTCAGGCTTTGTGTTGTCATGGCTTTATCCTAGCGCGTTCGCCGTGGGCGATAAACCGGCCTGACCGGACCGGTGCTCAGCCGCGGTTCGAAGCGGGCAGGCAGGCGCGGATGAACGCCTTGATCTCCGGAGCGTCCCATTCGGCGATGCCTTCCACGCGGCCCTTCTCGCGGCCTTCGGCGTCATAGACGATCGTGGTCGGCAGGCCGCGCACCTTGTTGGCGCGGGCGAAGGCGCCCTTGGGGTCCAGGTGGATCGCCAGGTTCTTATATCCCTGCTTGTCGAAGAACGGTTTGACCACCTCCAGGCCGCCGCGGTCCTGGCTGACCGCGATGACCGGAATCCCGTCCTGGGCCAGATCGGCCTTCAACGCGTCCAACTGCGGCATTTCCTTGATGCAGGGGGCGCACCAGGTGGCCCAGAAATTGACCACCACGCCCTTGCCGCGGGCCAGTTCGGCGACGGTGACAGGTGCCCCCCCGGCGGTCTGCAGCGGCGCCGTCACGGGCGCGCCCGCCGGTTCCGCCGCCTTGAACTTGGCCAAGGCCGGCGGCGGCGCGGGGCAGGCGGTCTCCGCCCCCCTTGCAATGCCGCCGGGAATGATGAAAATCGCCCCACTCAACAAGACGGCGGTGGCCAGGGCCCGCAGGCACGCGGCGGGCGCAAGGGCATTACGGGTGGTCTGGATGTTGGTCCGGGTCGTCATGCGGGTTCACTGTCCGTTTACGTTGATCGTCTACACCATCGCCTTGGACTTAAGGAGATAGCCATGGCGCGCACTACGGGCAAGTCCGGATCGGGCGGAAACGACGTTTCCGGCGCCTCGACCATCTGGGGCGGGCGCTTCGACGCCGGTCCCGACGCCATTATGGAGGAAATCAACGCCTCCATCGAATTCGACAAGCGGCTTGCCGGCGAAGACATCGCCGGATCGACCGCCCATGTCCGCATGCTGGCCAAGCAGGGCATCGTCACAGACGCCGACGCCGACGCCATCGCCGATGGGCTGGCCGCCGTGAAGGCGGAAATCGCCGCGGGCGACTTCGAATTCAAGCGCGCGCTCGAAGACATCCACATGAACGTCGAAAGCCGCCTGGCCGACCTGATCGGCGCGCCGGCGGGCCGCCTGCACACGGCGCGGTCGCGCAACGATCAGGTCGCGACGGATTTCAAGTTGTGGGTGCGGGGCGCCATCGACGCCCTGGACGCGGGCATCAAGGACCTGCAGGCCGCGCTGATCGAACGCGCCGAGGCCGAGGCGGCGACAATCATGCCCGGCTTCACTCATCTGCAGGGCGCGCAGCCGGTGACCCTCGGCCATTATCTGCTGGCCTATGTGGAAATGCTGGGCCGCGACCGTGGGCGTCTTGCCGACGGCCGCAAGCGCCTCAACGAATGCCCGCTCGGCGTGGCGGCGCTGGCCGGAACCTCGTTCCCCATCGACCGCCACATGACGGCGGCGGCGCTGGGCTTCGACCGGCCGACGGCCAATTCTCTGGACACCGTGTCGGACCGCGACTTCGCGCTTGAATTCCTCTCGACCGCGACGATCCTTGCCGTGCATCTGTCGCGGTTTGCCGAGGAAATGGTCATCTGGTGCTCGCAGCAGTTCGGCTTCGCCCAGTTCACGGACGCATTCTCGACGGGATCGTCCATCATGCCGCAAAAGCGCAACCCGGACGCGGCCGAGCTGGTGCGCGCCAAGGTCGGGCGCATCGCCGGGGCGTTCCAGGGCTTGGTCATCGTCATGAAAGGCCTGCCCCTGACCTATGGCAAGGACATGCAGGAAGACAAAGAAGCCGTGTTCGACGCCGCCGACAACGTCGCCCTGGCCGTGGCCGCGGCGGCGGGCATGGTGCGCGACGTGAAGTTCAACAAGGCGCGCATGGCGGCCGACGCCTCGCGCGGTTTTTCGACCGCGACCGATCTTGCCGACTGGCTGGTCCGGGTGCTCGGCATGCCGTTCCGCAACGCCCACCATGTCACCGGCTCGCTGGTTGCCATGGCCGAAGCCAAGGGCTGCGAACTCGAGGGCCTGACCATCGCCGACATGCGCGAAGTGGACCCGGCCATCACCGAGGACGTATATTCGGTGCTCGGCGTCGAGAATTCCGTGACCAGCCGGACCAGTTACGGCGGCACGGCGCCGGACAACGTGCGCGCCCAGGCCAAGGATGCGCGTGCGCGGTTCCTGGGTTAGGGTCCGGAACGCGGATGGACATTCGGGAAGATCGGACGCGATGACACGCAGACAGTTCCTTTCGACGCTTCTTGCCGGCCTGACGGTCGCCGGGCTGTCGGCCTGCGGGCGCAAGAACCAGCCCAAGCACCCGCCGGGATCGGAATTTCCCCACGACTATCCCTATTTCCCGCCGGACAAACGGGGCCCCGTGCCGGTCACGCCGGCAGAGGGAGAGGCCGAGCCCGTGGACAGGTCCCAGTTCCTGAAACTCGACACGATCCCGGACCGCACCAGATAACCCGGCCGTGCCCGCCCCATCGGGCCCGCCGTTGAACAAAGACCGGAAACCGACCCTTGGACCATTTCACCTACAAAGACGGGCTGTTGTCAGCCGAGGACGTGAGCCTTGCCGACCTGGCAGACCAGGTCGGCACGCCGTTCTATTGCTATTCGCGGGCGACGCTGGAGCGCCACTTCCAGGTGTTCGACGACGCCCTGGCGGGCCTCGACCACACCATCTGTTATGCGGTCAAGGCCAACGGCAACGTCGCCGTGATCAAGACCCTGGCGCGGCTGGGGGCGGGGGCCGACGTGGTGTCCGGCGGCGAACTGATGCGTGCGCTGGCGGCGGGCGTGCCGGCGTCGAAGATCGTGTTTTCCGGCGTCGGCAAGACCCAGGCCGAAATGGCTCAGGCCCTGGACGCCGGGCTTTACCAGATGAATGTGGAGTCCGAACCGGAACTGGTGGCGCTGTCCGAAGTCGCGGCCGCCAAGGGCATGACCGCCCATGTAGCGATCCGCATCAACCCGGACGTGGACGCCAAGACCCATGCCAAGATCACCACGGGGCGGGCGGAAAACAAGTTCGGCATCGATTGGGACCGGGCGCCGGAGGTTTACGCCAGGGCGCGCGACCTTCCGGGCATCGATGCCGGCGGCATCGCCGTGCATATCGGCTCGCAATTGCTCGATCTGGAACCTTACCGCCGTGCCTATGAGCGGCTGCGCGACGTCGCCCTCGACCTGCGCGCCCAGGGCCACGACATCCGCCGCCTCGACCTCGGCGGCGGGCTCGGCATTCCCTACAACGACGAACAGGCGCCACCGCCCGCCGACTACGGCGCCATGGTCAGGGACATCGTCGGGCCGCTCGGCTGCCATGTCACGGTCGAACCGGGGCGCCTGATCGCGGGCAACGCGGGCGTGCTGGTGACCCGCGTGCTCTACGCCAAGCAGGGATCGACCCGTCGCTTCGTCATCGTCGATGCGGCCATGAACGACTTGATCCGCCCGGCCCTCTATGACGCCTATCACGCCATCGTGCCGGTGGCCGAGCCGGCGCCGGGCGGCGACCGTTACCCTGTCGATGTCGTTGGACCTGTCTGCGAAACCGGTGATACATTTGCGGTGCAACGCCATCTTCCCGCCGTAAAGCCGGGGGATCTTCTGGCGATCAGGTCCGCAGGTGCCTACGGGGCCGTCATGGCTTCGACCTACAACGGCCGGCCCCTGGTGCCCGAGGTTCTGGTATCGGGCGGCGACCATGCCGTGGTCCGCCGCCGCGTCGAAGCCGAGGAATTCATGGCCTTCGACGCGCTGCCGCCCTGGCTGGAGGATTGATCGCCGGGTTTCCGGCGTCTCCGGCCCCCGTGCGGTCGGTGGAAAACGGGTTGCGGGGTGCCTTGGGCGGCCCCACCTGTTTCAGGTGAACCTGCCCGACGTTGGGTGAAAGGAACCCGCCGCATGCTGGATGTTCCGCCGCCGGCAACCGGCCGGACGGACACCGGATTGGGTCTGCGCTACCGCCTGCTGCTGCCGCTGGCGCGGGGCGTGGTTTTCTTTGAAAAAATCTGGCCCCTGGTTTGGTCCATGCTGGCCGTCCTTGCCCTGTTCGTGGGCCTGGCGCTGCTCGACATCCTTCCCCTGCTGCCCCACTGGCTGCACGGCATCGTGTTGCTGGCCTTCGCCGGGGTGCTGGCGTTGACCCTGCGCCGGGCGTGGGAAAACCGGCCCGTGGTCAGCCGCGCCGCGGCCCGCCACCGGCTGGAGGACGACAGCGGCTTCGATCATCGCCCCCTTGCCACCCTGGACGACCGGCTGCTGGCCGGCATGGACGACCGCCTGGCCCGCCGCCTGTGGCAGCGCCACCGTGACCGCATGGCCGGACGCATCGTCGGCATGCGCCTGGGCGCGCCATCGCCGGATGTGCCCGGCCACGACCCCCGGGCGTTCCGCGCCCCCCTGCTGGTGCTTCTGGTGCTCGGCATCGTCGTCGGCGGACATGACGCGGGCGGGCGCTTGCTGCGCGCAATGACCCCCCTGGGGGCGGCGGCCATGGGCCAACAGCTCAGCCTGTCCGTGTGGATCACGCCGCCCGCCTATACCCGTCAGGCGCCGATCTATCTGGAATTGAA
>TARA_R110000772_G_scaffold232445_3_pt1 | contig 29891 bp, 34 predicted proteins | sample TARA_R110000772 | Tara Oceans TARA_R110000772 (sample SAMEA4397948) | marine metagenome | biome: Polar Biome; feature: [SRF] surface water layer (ENVO:00010504); material: water (ENVO:00002006), including particulate matter (ENVO:01000060) such as... | depth 5 m | reverse complement strand
ACAATGGGTTAAACGTCATCTCAGGTAATTATCTGGGACAGCCCCTATTGGAAATTGAAACGCGGTGAGCGCCCTCGCCCGCGCTCGCGGGACATCAACCTCATGGATATCCACGACATCGCGCCGTGCCTCTGCGTGCGGGACGTCATCCCGGGTGAAGACGACTTTCTTTGCCGCTATTGGGGGACGCGGCTGACCGATCTGTATGGCGTGGATTGCACCGGCAAGCGGATTGCCGAGGCCTATTCGCCTTCGGGTGCGCGGAATACTCTGGAAATCTACCGTAAGACCCTGGCCTCCGACCGGCCGGTCCGGCTGGTCGGCGACTTGGGGTACGTGGAAAAATCCGAACTGAATTTCTTCGAGGGCGTCTTCCTGCGCCTGGATGGCGACGACCAGCCGGACAGCCATGTGATTGGGGCGTTCCAGTTCAAATGCGAACTTTGCGCGGCGGACATGGCCAAGCTGGACCTCGGCTAGGTTGGCGGCTCAGCCCGGCCAGACGATGGCCACGATCATGGAAATGCCGGAAAACATCAACAGCCCCAGGACCACCTTGTTGAACGAGCTGTCGCCCAGGCGGCCGTAGATTTTGCGCCCGATCCAGGAACCGGCGACTGTGGCCGGGAAGGCAATCAGGGCCACCCGCCCGACTTCCAGCGTCATGAAGCCGCCGATTGCCTGGGTGACTACGGCAAGCAGCAGGATGGCCGTGTTGTAGCCCTGGAACACGCCGCGCTTTTCATCCTTGGACCAGCCGCGCAGGGTTGCCCAGATGGTCGGCAGCGGGCCGGACAGGCCGGTCAGGCCGCCCAACACCCCACCGCCCAGGCCGACGATGGCATTAGCCAGCTTGCCGCCCCAGGCCAGCCTGGGCGCGGACCGCTGGACCAGGGTGAAGGCGCAATAGAGCACCAGGAAGATCGCGAAGAACAGCTTGAAGCCTTCGACCGAAACCATCGGCAGGATCATCGTGCCGAGCGGCACGCCGACCACGCCGCCGACGATGAACGGCAGAACCCGGGGCCAGGAAATGGCATGCCAGATCGCGGGCAGGGTGAAGAACTGGGAAATCAGCGAGCAGATGACGACCAGGGGGGCGGCAACCGCTGGCTCGATTACCGTCAGCCAGACCGCCAGGGCCGTCAGGCCCGTTCCGAACCCGGTTAGCCCCGACACGAAGCCGCCCGCGAGCGCGCCGGCCAGGATGGTGAATTCCAAAATGCCCATGGTGTTCCGTGTCGGTCGGGGGGATGGAGGCCCAGGCTTAACGGGGAACGGGCGCGGAATAAAGAGCCAATGGTTCGGTTTCGGGCGAACCATTAACGGACGGGCGGGGGGTTACTCCACCGGGCTTTCGGCGGCGGCGCGCACGCTGATGCCTGGGGCGTCGTCTGCCAGGGCCTCGCGGGCCTTTTCCTGCTGTTGCTGGCGGGCCCACATGTCGGCGTAGCGCCCGTTCTTCTTCAGCAGGTCCGGGTGGCTGCCGCGTTCGACGATGCGTCCGGCTTCCAGCACCAGGATCTCGTCGGCATCGACCACGGTCGACAGGCGGTGCGCCACGGTCACTGTGGTGCGGTCCTTGGACACGGTCTTCAGCGCCTTGACGATGTCCTGCTCGGTCCGCGAGTCGAGGGCCGAGGTCGCCTCGTCGAAGATCAGGATCGCCGGCGCCTTCAGCACCGTGCGGGCAATGGCCACGCGCTGCTTCTCGCCGCCGGACAGTTTCAGGCCGCGTTCGCCTACCGTGGACTGATAGCCGTCGGGCAGAGCCATGATGAAGTTGTGGATCTGCGCCGTGCGGGCGGCACCCTCGACCTCGGCCGGGCTGGCGCCGGGGCGACCGTAGGCGATGTTGTAGAACACCGTGTCGTTGAACAGCACCGTGTCCTGGGGGACCATGCCGATGGCGGCGCGCAAGGACACCTGAGTCAGGTCGCGGACGTCCTGGCCGTCGATGGTGATGCGCCCGCCGGACACGTCATAGAACCGGAACAACAGGCGCGAAATGGTCGACTTTCCCGAGCCCGAGGGTCCGACGATGGCGACGGTCTTACCCGCCGGCACGGTGAAGGAAATGTCGTGCAGGACCTGGCGTCGGGCGTCGTAGGCGAAGGACACGTCTTCGAACCGCAATTCGCCGCCCTTGATCGCCAGCGGCACCGCGCCGGGGCTGTCGGCAACCTCGGGATGTTCGTCCAGCAGGCGGAACATCTGCTCCATGTCGATCAGCGACTGCTTGATCTCGCGGTAAACGAAGCCCAGGAAGTTGAGCGGCATGTACAACTGGATCAGGTAGGCGTTGACCATGGCGAAGTCGCCGATGGTCATGGTGCCGGCGACCACGCCGTCCGCCGCCATCCACATGATCACCGTCAGGCCGACGGCGATGATCGCGCCCTGGCCGATGTTGAGCAGCGCCAGGGAGGTGTTGGACTTCACCGCCGCGTCCTCGTAGCGCGCCAGCGCCTTGTCGAAGCGCCTGCCTTCGTGATCCTCGTTGCCGAAGTACTTCACCGTCTCGAAGTTCAGCAGGCTGTCGATGGCCTTGGTGTTGGCCTCGTTATCGGTGTCGTTCATGGTGCGGCGGAACTGGATGCGCCATTCCGTGACGGCCAGCGTCCAGAAGATGTAGATGCCGATGGTCAGAAAGGCGACCAGCGCCATCCAGATGCCGAACAGATACCACAGGATGCCGCAGGTCAGGACGACCTCGACCAGGGTCGGCACGACGTTGAACAGCATGAAGCGCAGCAGGAATTCGATGCCCTTGGTGCCGCGTTCCACGGCGCGGCTGACGCCGCCGGTCTTGCGGTCCAGGTGAAAGCGCAGGCTGAGCCGGTGCAGGTGGCGGAAGGTCTTGAGCCCGGCCTGGCGGATGGCGCGTTGGGCGACCTTGGCGAACACGGCGTCGCGCAGTTCGCCCAGCGCCTGGGACAGCACGCGGGCGATGCCGTAGGCGATCAGGATCGTGACCGGCACGACGATCACCGCGCCGTCCTTCATGTCCAGGGCGTCGATCGCCTGTTTGTAGACATAAGGAACGGCGACGCTCGCCCCTTTCGCCGCGGCAAGGAAAATCATGGCGAGCACGACGCGCAGGCGCAGCGCCTGTTCCCCGGCGGGCCACAGGTAGGGCGCCAGGGTCTTGATGGTCTGCCAGTCGTTCCGGCGGGGACTGTTGGCGGGGTCAGCGTGATCGCGCCGCATGGGCCGTGTCATCCTGAAAAAGAAATCGGTTCATATAGTTGGGATTGCGAGGGCGGATCGCAAGCGGCGATGTCGACTTAAGTCATATAAGGGACATCGAACAATCCGTGTATAAGCCGGGTCAAATGCACCAACCATCAAATAACGCGCCCGAAATCGTGCTCCAGTGTTCAGGTTTTTGTCAGTTTAAGCTGTAGGATTGCCCTTGGGGTCAAAAGTTTGGATAGTGATCTATGAGCCTTGAAACAAATTGGGGAGCCACCCCGGCATCCGCCGGTCACAAAGCATCGATGAGCGACGGATACGATTTCAGCGCATTGCGGATTTTGGTGGTGGACGACAGTTTCCACATGCGCGAGCTTGTACGTACGTTCCTTGAGGGATTCGGGATCAAGGAAGTCACGGTGTCGTCCGACGCCGAGGAAGCCTATGACCTTGTGGTCAATCTGGATCCGGACCTGATCATCACCGATTGGAACATGGCGCCCGTGTCGGGGCTGGAGTTCGTTGAACGTATCCGCAAGGGCGCCAACGTGCCCAACCGATTCGTGCCGATCATCATGCTGACCGGCTACACGGAAATGAAGCGGGTCGAGGAAGCGCGCGATGCCGGCATCAATTCCTTCCTGGCCAAGCCGATCTCGGCGGCGTCGCTGTACAAGCGTCTGGTTACCTCGGTGCAGGACAAGCGCCAGTACGTGGAATCCACGGGCGGCTATTTCGGCCCCGACCGCCGGTCATCCAAGCGGCGGGAATTCCGCGGCAAGGAACGGCGCGCCAGCGAATAAGATGTAGTCATGGCAGAAACCCGCTTCCTGAAACCGCAGAAACACATCAGCCAGAAGGTTCGCCCCGGTGGGCCGTCCATGGAACAGGCCATCCTGCAGGCGGTGAATGCCGCCGACGACCTGATCGGGCAATATCAGGGCTGGGCGGTGGATGACCTGGAAAAACTCTGGCAGTCCTTCGTCGAGACCTCGCGGTCCGGGCGGGCCGACCCGTTGCGCCTCAAGCAGCTTTACGACATGACCCACGAGGCCCGCGGCCAGGGCGGCAGCTTCGGCTTTCCCCTGATTTCCGTGGTCGGTGATTCGATGTGCAAGTATCTGGAAGGGCGGCCACGCCTGAAGGCCCGTGACCTCGACGTCATTCGCGTGCACATCATGGCCATGAAGGCCGTGTTCCGGCAGGGCCTGAAGGGCCATCAGGGCGCGCTGAGCAAGGAACTGCACGAGCTTCTCGGCATGTTCCGCGCCAAGGTCGCGCAACAGCAGGCCGGCTGACGCCGGCCCGCTGCCGCATCCTCAAGAGTATTTCTTAGAATTCAGCCCGTTCAAGGAACCCGGTCTGCGCCACATGGGCGTCGAAGATCAGGTAATCGCGCACCTTGTAGCGGCGCGCCAGTTCCCGTTCGGCGGCCTTGAAGGGGTTTTCGCCCCGCCGCGCGGCGAAGGTCCGTGTCATGCGGCGGCCGAGCGCGCGGTTCTTCAGCACGGGATAGTAGGTGACCTCGACCGTTTCCCGGTCGGGCTGGGTGGTGTCGGTGTCGAAGCCGGTATCCGGCTGCGGGAGGGCTTGGGCTTGGCGGTGGGCGTTCATGGCAAACTCCAATCTGACCCTTAAGATGTTCTCTTTTTGTTCTTACGTCAAGGGCCTGTGGATAACTACGCTTGCGGGGCTTCACATTCAATAGACCTTAAGTATGTATGCCCTTAGTACGGGGTATATATGGCTTAATTGTGACCATTTATGGCTATATATTGTGTTTATGCGCTGAAATGGCATATGGGCTGCCGAATTCGCATACCTCACAGCCGGCGCGCCGCGGCGGGCGGGCGTCGGCGCGGCCCGTTGCGGCCGTCGAAACGGATGGATTCGTGGGGTTCCGTTAGCGCGGTGCGGTTCTGCGGGCCGCATGGGCCAGGCGGTCGACCGCTTCCGGATGGGGATCGTAAGCGCCGGTCCGGATGTAGTGCTCGATGGTCGGGCAGAGCCGCTTGACGAAGGCGTCCCGTGGCATGGCGTCATGGGCTTGGCGGGCGCTGTCCCGGCCGGGCGTCAGACGGTCGAGGATCCGTGCCGCGTCGGCGATGATGGCGGCATGGCGGGCCTGCCAACGCACGATGTCGCGACGCATGTCGGTGGCGCAATCGCGCTGGGCGCGGGTCAGCAGGCTGTCGTAGCTGTCGATCATCGCCGCATAGACGAAGGCCTTTTGCGTGTCGGTCAGGCGCATGGCGTCGGGCACGCGGCCGTCCGTCGTCAGGGTCAGCTTGGTCGGAATGCCGCGCCGGGTGAACGTGGCCGGGTTCCAGTCGTAGGCCCCGTCCAGGGCGGTATCCGGCTCACCCATGGCGGGCTCAACCGCAACTTGGGGGCCGACGACGGCCGGATGGTCTGCGACGATGCCCAGGAGCACCCGCAGGACGCCGAGAAACAGGATGCCTAATATTAAAAATCGCTCAATAGGTGTCATTGAACGACTTTAGGGAACTCGGTCGGAAATGGCGATGGTAGGGGGACGCGAAATTGCAGATCATCGACGTATAGACCGGACGAGCATCATGCCGATGCTGATGAGCGCGGCCAGGATGGTTGCCAGGCGCAGCCAATGGAATGTGTAGCCGCGTTGTAGCCCGATATACAGCGTCGGTTCAAACAGATAGCGCCGTAGGCGATACGTCAGTTTTGTCGCAAACGGCGGGTTTATTTGATGAGCGAACCGATCATGCGCACCCCAATATTGCAGGATTGCATTGCGTGTGAATACACCCGCCAAGCTATGGCGTATGTCGGCGGAAAGGGGGGCGCGGGGTTCTCCGGATGCGGCGAGACGGGTCGACCATTTCGCCGCCGTATCGGATAGGGCGCCGCTGGAAATCAGGAACAGCATGTCGGCGGCGTTCAGCACGCGGTCGTTAGGACCGGTCAGATAGTCGATATTATGGCTTAGATCCGAATAGGCCCAACGGCCTTGTTCGGCCACGAAGCTTTCCGTGAATGCATGACTGCTCATAAGGACACCGTCGATGGTTCGTCCGGACCAAACCAATCGTGTCGGCACCCCGGCAACGTTCAACAGAAAGGCTTTCATCAAGGCGCGTTGGCGGCAGAACAGGGGAACCCCTTTTTCCTTGGCCACGTTCAGAACCTGCATCGGCGACATGGTGTCCAGATCGGCGGGAGGTTGACCTGATTTTATGCGCGCAATGAGGCCGACCGAGACGGCGGTGATTTTCTCGCGCGACGTCATGTCTGGCGTGACACCAATGCGGTTGAGAAACTGCCGAGCCTGTGCCGTATCGGCGGCGGGATAATCCTCAAGCGGCGGTATCCAGCGTGTGAAATCGGGGCCGGCCTGCGGAGCGACCTCCAAGGGCGCGCGATACAGATTGATCAAATCCGGGTGCGGCGCGTCTGTTGGTGCATCGGCCTGCGGTGTAAAGGCGATATCGAATTCCAGGGGGCGCGGAATGATCAAATCGCGGCAATCCAGGGGATCGACCTGATATATGTGACGGCCCGGCGCGAGGGTGATGATAGGGGTCGGGCTGTCGATGGTTTGCGTTGCGCCGTCGTCGCGGGCAACCCGCCAGCGCTCGCACGCGCCGACGTTGGTCAGGCGTACGGTCAGGCGGTTGCCGTTTTTGTCGAAACCGGAAATGCGGGCCCCTGCAGAGGGGGGCGGGGCGTAAATATCGCCGAGGGTCGCAGGTTGATATTCAAGCCATAAGAGGTCGCTGCGAAAGACGAAGACGGCAATTGCGGCGGCACCGCTTAGGCATGCGGCAAGAAACCAGAACGGTGCGGCGGCGTAGGCCATTTTAAGTGGCGTTGGCAAGGCTGTTCGCTCCGGTTGGATGGCCGGCTGCGCTCGGTTATTCCCACTCGATGGTGCCGGGCGGCTTGGACGTCACGTCGTAGACGACGCGGTTGATGCCTTTGACCTCGTTGATGATGCGGTTGGCCGTGCGGCCGAGGAATTCGTGGTCGAAGGGGTAGTAGTCCGCGGTCATGCCGTCGGTCGAGGTCACGGCGCGCAGCGCGCAGACGAAATCGTAGGTCCGGGCGTCGCCCATCACGCCCACGGTCTGCACCGGCAGCAGCACGGCGAAGGCCTGCCAGATGGTATCGTACAGCCCGGCATTGCGGATTTCTTCCAGGTAGATCACGTCGGCCTTGCGCAGGATGTCGAGCTTGTCGCGCGAGATCGCACCCGGAATGCGGATCGCCAGGCCGGGGCCCGGGAAGGGGTGGCGGCCGACGAAGGTTTCGGGCAGGCCGAGTTCGCGGCCGAGTGCGCGGACTTCGTCCTTGAACAGTTCGCGCAAGGGTTCGACCAAGGCCATGTCCATGCGTTCGGGCAGGCCGCCCACGTTGTGGTGCGACTTGATGGTGACCGAGGGTCCGCCGGTGAACGACACGCTTTCGATGACGTCCGGGTACAGTGTGCCCTGGGCCAGGAACTTGGCACCGCCGACGTTTTTGGCCTCTTCCTCGAACACGTCGATGAACAGCTTGCCGATGGTTTTGCGCTTGACCTCGGGGTCGGTCACGCCGTCCAGTTCGCCCAGGAACAGGTCCGAGGCGTCGCGGTGGACGAGGGGGATGTTGTAGGTATCGCGGAATAGGGAGACGACCTGATCGGCCTCGCCTTCCCGCATCAGGCCGTGATCGACGAACACGCAGGTCAGCTGGTCGCCGATCGCCTCGTGCAGCAGCACGGCGACGACCGATGAATCGACGCCGCCGGACAGGCCGCAGATCACCCGGCCCGTGCCGACCTGGTCGCGCACCTTCTGGATCGCTTCGTCCTTGAACGCAGCCATGGTCCAGTCGCCGGCGCAGCCCGCGATCTTATGCACGAAGTTGGCCAGCAATTTGGCCCCGTCGGGGGTGTGCACGACCTCGGGGTGGAACTGCACGCCGAACATGCGCCCGCTTTCGTGGGCGATGGCGGCGAAGGGCGAACCGTCGGACACGGCCACGGGGCGGAAGCCCGCGGGCACGCGGATGATCTTGTCGCCGTGGCTCATCCACACCTGGTGCTTTTCGCCCTTGGCCCACACACCCGCGAACAGGGGGCAGTCCTCGGTCACCTGGATGAAGGCGCGGCCGAATTCCCGGTGGTTGGAGGGCTCGACCTCGCCGCCGGTCTGGGCGACCATGGTCTGCTCGCCGTAACAGATGCCGAGCACGGGCAGGTCGCCCACGGCCGAGGCCGCGTCGAACAGGGCCTGAGGGGCGCGGGGGGTCGTCTGTTCATGGACGGAAGCCGGGCCGCCCGACAGAATCACGCCCTTGGGGCCGAAGGCCCGGATGAAGGCTTCGTCGACGGCATTGAAGGGGTGGATTTCGCAGTAAACGCCCGATTCCCGGACCCGGCGCGCGATCAATTGCGTCACCTGAGAGCCGAAATCGACGATCAGGATTTTTTCCGCGTGAAGATCGGGGTGCGACGCCTGAGACATGGGGTGCTTCTATCGCGAACCACCCCCCGAGTCACGCTCCGAGATGTCCCGACACAAAGGAAAAATCCGTTGGGGAACCGGGGGCGGGCGGCGCCCCGCCTACATGCGCGCCAGGCGGGCGCAAGTGGTTGGCCGTTCGCCCACGCCCTGATCCCCGGCGGCCATGAACACGCGGTCGACCACATGGCGGCCGAGGGCGCTGTTGACGCGGTCGGCCAGTTGCTTGTCCAGGCCCGAGGCGGCGATGTTCGGCCAGGAGAACGGCCCCCGCACATTGGCCCGCATGAAGGATTTCACTTCCATCTGGACGCGCGCGAGGTCGCGGCAGAATTCCGCGCCCGCCTGCTTGTCGGTTACCCGGAAGGCGATGGAAATGGGCACCAGGGCCGACGATCCGCCCTGGTAATCGACCCGCGCCAAATAGGGCGAAACCTGCATGTCATAGATCTGATCGACGCGCGCCGCGGATTGCGATCCCACGCCGTCGATCGAGCCGCCTGGACCGAGAATCCACACGGCGGCGACGGCCGCCGACACCGTGGTGCCAAGAGCGGCCCCTGCAACATAGAGGTTCACCGTTGCTCCCCTTTATCTAACACCCTCCCCAGGCATCCAACGGAAGGGCATGGTTAATATTATCACTCAATGATGAACGTTGCCGCCCCTTTTTCAGAGACGCGCCGCTCAATAATGTAATTTGTTGAATTCACACCCATATATCTTGTGCCGGGCGGCGCGACAGGAGTGTCCGCCGTTAACGGAATCGACACGGGATCCGGGGAAAATGACTGCAATCGGGTCAGGGACGGGCATATGGCCATCACGACATTGAGATTCGCATCCTGTTCGCCGACGGTCGCCGTGCTGGCCGCCGTCCTGTTGGCCGGTCCCGCCGCCGCGCAAACGCCGCAGACGACTGTTCCCGATGTCGCCCCGGCAGCCGAAGCGAAGACGACCGACGCCAAGGCGCGGATCACGAAACGGGACTGCCGCCGGCTGCTTCGCCATCAGCCCAGCGGCGACGTCGCCTACAAACCCGGCGTCGACGTGCGCGGCAAGGCCGTGGCCCCGGCGGACCTGTCGGGCGGGTTCAAGATGGTTCTGTCGGACGTCTTCGAATTCAACGTGACCAAGAACCTGTCGGCCTATCTGGGCGGGGCCGAGGAACAGCTGGCCGCCGACAAGGCCGCCGCCCTGGCCGCCGAGAAATCCGCCGCCGCGACCGACGCCGCCGTGTCCTCCGCCGCCCTGTCCGTGGCCGGGGCCCAGGATGCCCACGACACCGCCGCCGCCAATGCCACGGCGGCCCAGGCCGCCGCCGATGCCGCCCCGAACGATGCCGCCCTGGCCGCCGCCGCCGCCACGGCGACCGCCGCCGCCACATCGGCGCAGACAAATCTTGCGGCGACCCAGACCTATTACACCGCGACCCAGAACGCCGCCGCCGCCAATGACGTTTCCGCGGCGCTTTCCGGCGCCAACGCGGCGCAATCGGCGGCCGAGGCCGCAGGCTATACCCCCGACGCCACGGCCCAGTCGGCCCGCACGAAGGCCGCGACGGCGGCCTCGGCCGCTGCCGCCGCAGACACGGCGGCGCTCGCGGCGCGCGAGACCGTGGCGAAAAGCGAAGGCATGGAATTGAACGTCGGCACCGTGCGCTTCAACATCAACACCGGCGCCATGACTTTCAACGGCCAGCCGTTGAACGACGCCGCCATGGGCGAGATGGCGGTCATTTGTAAGGAAATCCTCGCGGGCGGGAAGTAGCCGGCGCCGGTCTTAATCTAATAGCACTGCTTGCGCGCCTCGCGGCACTGGGTCTGGCAGGCCTTGTCCGTGCCGCAGGCCGTGCGGCATTGCTTGAACAGGGTGCCGCAGTCCTTCTGTCCCTGGCCCATCCCCTGGCCCTGGTTGCCCGCCACGCCGCATTGCAGGGCGCAGGACGCCTTGGCGTCCGCCCCGTTCTGTTCGATACAGTTGCGGAAACACAGATGGCCCGGGCTTTGGCCCAACTGCTCGCCGTGAAAGTGCAGTTTGCCCGTGTCATGGGCGCCGACGGCGGCGGGCAAGGCCAGGGCGAACACGAAGATGGCAAGGGTGCCGAAAAGGGCTTTCATGGGTGCGTCTCCCGTTCTCATTCGGAGGGCATGTTAGCGCGCCCCGGCGCGGGCGGAAACCGGGCAGGCGTTCCGCCGCACGAGGGGGGTTCCGCCCGGCCCGCCGGGATTGTATACAATGATGATGAAGGGCGGCCCAGACCGCCCACCACCGGTGTAACGCCGGACCATGGGAGGAAAGCAAACACGATGTCCACGCATCCCCACGATGAATGGTCGCAGGTTCTGTTCCGTCAGTTCAAGGACGCGGGCGTGGACCTGTTCACCTATATCCCCGACGCCGGCAACGCGCGCCTGGCCGAATTGGCCGAGGAAGACAACGAAACCCGCTTGGTCCTGCTGACCACCGAGGAAGAGGGCGTCGCCATGGCGGCGGGCGCCGATCTGGTCGGCAAGAAATCGGTGCTGATGATGCAGTCGTCGGGCGTCGGCAACTGCCCCAACTATCTCAGCTTTTCCAAGGGCGGAAACTTTCCCTGCCTGATGATGGTCTCCATGCGCGGCGACTATGGCGAACAGAACCCCTGGCAGTACCCCATGGGTCAGGCCGTCGACAAAATCCTCGAAGCCATGGGCGTCGCGGTGTTCCACGTCGACCGCCGCGACGAGCTTGAGGCCGCCGCCCAGGCCGCCATCAACGCCGCCTTCCGCAACTGTCAGGGCGCCGCCCTGATCCTGACCCAGAAGTTTCTGGGCGCGAAGGCTTTCTAGGTTCACCACTGAGACGGTGAGGCGGTGAGATGGGCATTGAGAAGCCGATTTTTTTTCCCCTTCTCATTGCCTCACTGCCTCTGTGGCTCAAACTTTTTCTCTTCGGCCGGAGGCCATGACATGACCAAGATTACCCTCGACCGCCGCGACCTTCTGGCTCCCCTGTTCCCGGACCAGGATAACTGGCTGTTCGTCTCGGGCCTCGCCGGCTCATCCAAGGATGCCGCCGGGCTGACCAACGACGGCCCCAACCTGTTCACCATGGCGGGCTGCATGGGCTCCGCCGTCGCCACCGGCCTGGGCATGGCGCTCTCGGCCCCGGAAAAACAGGTCGCCGTCATCACCGGCGACGGCGAATTGCAGATGGGCCTGGGCTCACTCAACACGGTCGCGACGCAGGGCCCGGCCAACCTCACCATCGTCTGCATCGACAACGGCACCCATGGCGAGACGGGCGGCCAGGAAGGCCACACGGCGCAGCGCACCAACCTCGCGATGATCGCCCAGGGCTCGGGCATCGCAAGCGTCAAGGAAATCACCTCGGCCGATCAGATCGCCGACGCCCACGACTTCATCCGCACGGCCCCCGGCCCGCGCTTCCTGTGGTGCCGCGTGCTGCCCGGCGACCCCACGGCGTTCAAGCGCAACTTCAACCCGGCGGAATGCCGGATTGCGTTTCGGAACGCGTATCTGTCGGCCTGAACCTTGGGCGCCGGATCAGGGCGGCGGAAACGGACCGGACAGGATGATGTTCGAAAATTTCAAAAGCAGGCGCATCGCCGCCAACGGCACGGAAATCAACTTGAGATGGGCCGGTGACGGCCCGCCGCTTTTATTGATCCACGGGTATCCGCAGAGCCATGTCATGTGGCACAAGGTCGCCCCCGCCCTGGCCGAGACGTTCACGGTCGTCTGTCCGGATGTGCGCGGCTACGGCGACAGCGGCAAACCGCCATCGGACGACGACCACCGCCCCTATTGCAAAAGCGAGCAGGCGCGGGATCTGGTCGAGGTCATGGCGGCGCTGGGCCATGAGACATTCCATGTCGCCGGCCACGACCGCGGCGGGCGGGTGGCCTATCGGCTGACCCTGGATCATCCCGACCGTGTGACAAGGCTGGCGGTGTTGGACATCGTGCCGACGGTGGAACAGTACGAACGCATGAAGGTCGGCGGCGCCCAGGCGTCCTTCCACTGGTATTTCCTGGCTCAGCCCGCCCCCTTGCCGGAACGGCTCATCGGCAACGATCCCGAATTCTTCCTGCGCCATGTCGCCGATAGCTGGACCAAGATCGACGGCTGTTTCGACGATGCCGCCATGGCGGAATATATCCGCTGTTTCGATCCGGCGATGATTCACGCAACCTGCGAAGACTACCGGGCCGGTTATGCCATCGACCGCAAGCTGGACGCCGCAGACCGGGCGGCGGGGCGTAAGATCACCTGCCCCGTCCTGGTGCTATGGGGCGACCGGGGCCGGCCCGATAAGCCCGTCTCGGTGCTGGATATCTGGAAAACCTGGGCTGATGACGTAACGGGCCACGGCGTCCCCGGCGGGCATTTCCTGCCCGAGGAATCGCCGGGCGAGACCCTGACGGCGTTGCGGGCATTTTTTGCCGGCGGCGCCTAGGGCGGCCACGGACAAGGGGGCCAACCGCCTCAGCCCCGCCCCAGGGTATAAAATTCGTCGTTGGGCCGCATGGCGGTGAAGTTGGCCATGCGGTTCGACAGCGCGAAGAACGCCGCGATGGCGGCGATGTCCCAGACGTCCTCGGCGTCGAAGCCGTGGGCCTTCAGGGCCTCCAGGTCCGCGTCCTCGACGGCGCCGGCGTCGCGCGACACCTTCATGGCGAAGTCCAGCATGGCGCGCTGGCGGGGCGATATGTTGGCTTTGCGGTAGTTCACGGCGACCTGATCGGCGATCAAGGGATTCTTCGCCCGGATGCGCAGGATCGCACCATGCGCGACCACGCAGTACAGGCAATCGTTCCTGGCCGAGGTCGCGACCACGATCATCTCGCGCTCGGCCTTGGAAAGGCCCCCGTCCTTTTCCATCAGCGCGTCGTGATAGGCCATGAAGGCGCGCAGCTCCTCCGGCCGATGGGCCAACACCAAAAACACGTTGGGCACGAAGCCGGCCTTTTCCTGCACGGCCAAGATCATGTCGCGCAGGTCGTCGGGCAGGTCCATGACGTCCGGGACGGGGTAGCGGCTGATTCTCTTCGTTTCCTGGGAGGCGGTCATGAGGCTGGCCTTTCGCTTGGATACTTCATTACGGGCTTACTAAGCTTCCGAGGCGCGGCCGGCATTGATGAATGTCATGCCACCACGGGACGGGCGGAAAATAAAAAGGCCGGGCATTGCCCGGCCTGTCCGCATTTCGAGGAGGCAATATGAGCTCAGTTACTCGTAAAAGACAAATGGGGCGAGTATATTGAGATTTGCTAAAATTCAGGCGTTTGAGGGGGGCCATGTTTCTTAAAAAGCATGATGTATCCGAAATTGATCCCGCTAACGTTTGGCAGGGAGATAAATTAAAACGAAAGCAAATCGCTGACTATTTGACCCCCATTATCGCCAGCATCGATCAACCATTCGTTATTAGCTTGAACGCTGAGTACGGCATGGGGAAGACGGATTTCGTTAAACGATGGCAGTGCGATCTAAACAATCACGGCTTTAAGACTGCATATTTTAATGCTTGGGAAACTGATTTTTCCGAAAACGCTCTCGCCGCATTTATGTCTTCGCTGAAGTCACAATTGGTCGAGCAAGCCAAGGGAGTATCAAAAACAAAAATCAAAAACAGAATCAGCGAATTGGTTTCAAAATCTGGAGGGTTCATTCGTCATAAAGCTGGTCCGATGCTTGCTCGTGTGATTGCTAGAAAATTAATTGGAGACGAGGAAATCAAGGCGCTCAAAGAATTTGAACTAAATGAAGAAGATATCGAAAATTTAACCTCGGCGATGGCCGAAGAGGCACTTGCAGCTCAAGAGGCTGCGGAAGTCTCAATGTCAGCATTTAGGAACGAAGTTGAGAAGCTTGTCGAGGAATTGACTAAGAATGAGAACGACAAACAAAAGCGCAAATTGATTATCTTTGTCGACGAACTTGATCGTTGTAGGCCGAATTACGCCTTGGAGGTCCTGGAATCGATAAAACATTTGTTTTCAGTTCCTGGTGTAATTTTTATTTTGGCTGTCGATGAAACCCAACTTAGAGAAACTGTGAAGACAATATACGGGTCTGACATGAACGGACCTGGTTATTTTTCAAGGTTTTTCGACTGGCGTTTCCAATTGCCCTTGCCGGACTACTATGCATTCGCAACCTACCTACTGTCTCTATACGGCCTTGAAGGGTCTGCCGGTTTTGAAAAGCCAGCGGAAGAAAACGACTTCTCTAATCCCCTCCAACTTACGGCTTGGTTCGCTGAAGCAGCGGAGTTTTTTATGCTTTCGCCGCGACAACAAATCAGGTGCTTTACCGAGATAAATTTGGTCATTCGTTCCGCGCCCACGGGGCAGATCCCACATTGTCCCGTATTGGGGTTACTTGTTGTTTTGAAGGCGGTTTACCCGAAGCAATGTCAGGATTTTTGCCTGGGCACAGGTAATGTTGCGGAGTCACGAGAATTAATTATGAGTAAAATATCGCAAATGAGAACTCCGAGTATTTTCAATTCGTCATTAGAATATAAATATATTGTTGGTGTATGGGAAATAGGGCGTAATCGTCTCAATAGTGTAGAAGAAGAAATTGATAATTTGGAGACACAAGCTGGACTCAAGATTCAGCAATTGCGCTCAAAGGAACGAGCAAGGATATTAAATCTCGTTCATGTAAGAGACCATCTGAGAACGTCGTTCAGCACCCCAGGCTCAGGCAGTTTGCTTGCGGAAGTATATTCCCGACTCGAACGAGCGTCCGTGATTCTGAGACAATGACAGGCGCTTATTTTATCGCCCATGCCCACCAAAAAGGCCGCGCATCGAAGATACGCGGCCTTTCGTCCCGGGCTATCCCGGGTGCTAACTTGATGGTGGACGCCAAGGCGTCGCGGGTGACTCAGTCGTCGTCGCCCGCTGCCGCCTTCTTGTCGAGATAGTCTTCCTTGTAGAGCTCGGCGCCCTCTTCCTTGAACTTCTCCGACATCTCGTCCATGCCCTCCTTGGCGTAGTCGCGCACAAGGTTGGTGATTTCCATGGCGCAGAACTTGGGCCCACACATGGAGCAGAAGTGCGCGGTCTTGTGCGCGTCCTTGGGCAGGGTTTGGTCGTGGAAGTCACGGGCCCGGTCCGGGTCGAGGCCGAGGTTGAACTGGTCTTCCCAGCGGAATTCGAAGCGCGCGCGGCTGAGTGCGTCGTCGCGCGCCGCAGCCCCCGGGTGGCCCTTGGCGACGTCGGCGGCATGGGCCGCGATCTTGTAGGTGATCACGCCTTCCTTGACGTCGTTGCGGTCGGGCAGGCCGAGGTGTTCCTTGGGCGTCACGTAGCACAGCATGGCGGTGCCGAACCAGCCGATCATGGCCGCCCCGATGCCCGACGTGATGTGGTCATATCCCGGCGCGATGTCGGTGACGAGCGGCCCCAGGGTATAGAACGGGGCTTCGCCGCAGACCTCGAGCTGCTTTTCCATGTTGACCTTGATCTTGTGCATCGGCACATGGCCGGGGCCTTCGATCATCACCTGGCAGTCCTTTTTCCAGGCGACCTGGGTCAGTTCGCCCAGCGTTTCCAGTTCGGCGAACTGGGCACGGTCGTTGGCGTCGGCGGAGGAGCCGGGGCGGAAGCCGTCACCGAGGGAGAAGGTGACGTCATAGGCCCGCATGATGTCGCAGATGTCCTCGAAATGGTCGTAGAGGAACGATTCCTTGTGATGCGCCAGGCACCACTGGGCGATGATCGAGCCGCCGCGCGAGACGATGCCGGTGACCCGGTCGGCGGTCAGGTGGATGTGCTTCAAGCGGATACCGGCGTGGATGGTGAAATAGTCCACGCCCTGTTCGCACTGTTCGACCAGAGTGTCGCGGTAGATTTCCCAGGTCAGGTCCTCGGCCCGGTCGACCTTTTCCAGCGCCTGATAGATCGGCACGGTGCCGATCGGCACCGGCGAGTTGCGGATGATCCATTCGCGGATGTTGTGGATGTTGCGGCCGGTCGACAGGTCCATGACCGTATCGGCGCCCCAGCGGATGGCCCAGACCATCTTGTCGACTTCCTCGGCGACCGAGGACGTCACGGCCGAGTTGCCGATGTTGGCGTTGATCTTCACCAGGAAGTTCCGGCCGATGATCATCGGCTCCGTTTCCGGGTGGTTGATGTTGTTGGGGATGATGGCGCGGCCGCGGGCGATCTCGTCGCGCACGAATTCGGGCGTCATGAAATCGGGGATCGAGGCGCCGAAGCTTTCCGCCCCATCGCGGGCCTTGCGCAGAACCTCCGCCGGAAGGCGTTCGCGCAGCATGTTTTCGCGGATCGCGATGTATTCCATTTCCGGCGTCACGATGCCCTGGCGCGCGTAGGCGATCTGCGTCACCGGCGTGTCACCGATGGCGCGGCGCGGCGCATTGCGCACGGGAAATTCGGGGACCAGGTGGTCGTCGTCGACGTTGCCGTTGTCTTCCGGGCGAACGTCGCGGCCGTCATAGGGTTCAGTGTCGCCGCGCGCCTCGATCCATTCCTGGCGGATCTTGGGCAGGCCGGCCTCGATATCGATATAGGCCTTAGGGTCGGTGTAGGGGCCCGAGGTGTCGTAGACCACCGTCGGCGCTTCCATGGCGCTTTCGTGGACGTGGATTTCGCGCATGGGCACCTGGACGCCCGGCAGGGTTCCCTCGACGAAAATCTTGTTCGACGCGGGCAGCGGCCCGGTGGTGACATCGCCGGTGGTGGGCTTGCGGATGACGTTCATGAATCTGGACTCCCAAGGTCGCGTTATCGAATGGTCGCTCATGCGATCCGGATAACGAACGGCGCTTAAGGGAAAAAGAATAAGAGAGCCCCTTTGGGGGTTCCGTTCCCTACGCCGGCATTGCTCCGGATCAGGTTCGAAGGGTCACCGCGTTGCCGCCCTGCGCTTTTGCAAACGTCGGACGACCGTCGGAATCTCAGCCCCCTATCGGGGCCCCCCGTCGGAACAAGGGGAATCTGGGGGTTAACGCGGACGAGGTCAAGGGATTCCAGACCGCGGACGGGGATGACCTTCGTCCATATCGCCGATTATTTCGGATTCTGGTAATATGTCCGCCATGAAAAATGCTTTGGCCGTAACGGGTTGCCTGTTGCTTCTGGTTGTCGCCTGTTCGCCCGACGGCGATGATGGGGGACTGAAGGGGCGCGCCTGCGTGATGGACGGCGACACCCTGATGATCGGCGGCACGCGCCGCCACACCAAATGCATCGAGGGCCAGATCGTCGATCTCTGGGGCATCACCGCCTTCGGTCTGGATCAGTTGTGCCCGCACCCGTCGGGACGGATGGTCCGCTGCGGCCTGTATGCCGCCGCGCAACTGCAGGAAAAGGTCAAGACCGGCGAGGTCCGTTGCGAGAAAAAGGAAAGCAAGTTCGGCGGGGTGATCGCGGCGCAATGCTTCCTCGGCGACGAGGACATCGGCCAGTACATGGTCGCCGGCGGCTTTGCCAGGGCCGACGCCTCGGCGACCGAACGCTATACCGGCCACGAGGCCCAGGCCAAGGCCCAGCGCCGCGGCCTGTGGGAGACGGGCGCCAAGTAAACCGCCCCGCCCTTGTTTTGCCCGCTGGCCACACCCCCGGCCGCCGCCTAATATCGCTTCCATGCTGTCGATCCGAAACCTCCGCGCCCGCCTGGTGCAGGTTGACGACCTGGACCTGGAAGCGGGCGACTGCATCGCCGTCATGGGACCCTCGGGCTCGGGGAAAAGTCTCATGCTGCGGGCGTTGGCCGACCTCGACCCGGCGGAGGGCGAGGTCACCCTGGACGGCCATGAACGCATGTCCATGACCGGCCCCGAGTGGCGCCGACAAGTGATGTATGTCGGCCCGGAATCGGGCTGGTGGGAAGACCGCGTCGGCGATCATTTCGAAGACCGGGAAGCGGTTACCGGCGTGCTCCGGCGCTTGGGATTCAAGGCCGAGACCCTGACCTGGCCCGTGTCGCGCCTGTCGACGGGCGAGCGCCAACGCCTGGCCATCGCCCGCGCCTTCGACCGCGGGCCGCGCGTGCTGCTGCTCGACGAACCCACGGGGGCGTTGGATCAGGCGGCGACGGCCCTGGTCGAAGGGGTCATCCACGACTTCCTGATGGACGGCGGCATCGTGATCCTTGCGACCCATGCCAAGGAACAGGCGGCGCGGCTCGGCAAGCGGCTGTTGACCATGACCGATGGCAGGCTGTCCGCATGACCAGCCAGGCCATTCCCCTGACCGCGTTCGACCTGGCCCTGGCGGCCCTGCTGCTGGTCGTCAACGGCGGGATTTCCCTGTGGCTCGGCCTCGGCATTACCCGCTCGCTGGCCATCGCAGCACTCCGCATGACGGTGCAGCTGCTGCTGGTCGGCCTGGTGCTGAAGGCCCTGTTCGCGCAGCAGTCGCCCTGGCTGACGCTCGGCGTGGTGGCGATCATGGTCGGCTTCGCCGGCTACGAGATCATGAACCGCCAGGACCGCAAGCTGACCGGATGGTGGTCCTACGGGATCGGCGTCTCGACCATGACCTTCGCCGCCGTTTCCGTGACCTGCCTGGCCCTGACGACGCAGTTGAAGCCCGACCCGTGGTGGGACGCGCGCTATGCGGTGCCGATCTTGGGCATGATCCTGGGCAATGCGATGACCGGGATCAGCCTGGGCCTCAACACCTTGTTCAACACGGTCGTCCGCGAACGCTGGGCCGTCGAGGCGCAGATCGCCCTGGGATATCCGCGCGAGGTGGCGCTCCGGCCCTTCGTCCGCCGCGCCCTCAAAACCGCCCTGATGCCGACCATCAATTCCATGGCGGCGACCGGGGTGGTCGCCTTGCCGGGCATGATGACGGGCCAGATTTTGGCCGGCGCCGACCCGGTGGAGGCCGTGAAGTACCAACTGCTGGTCATGTTCCTGATCGGCGGGGCCACCGGGATCGGCGCCGTCCTGGCGATCTATGCCGCCGTCTGGCGCATCACCGATCCACGCCACCGCCTGCGCCTGGACAGAATTCAAGGGACCGACCAATGACGGAAACCATCACCGCCCTCCGCGCCCGGCCCGTGGTCGTGCCCATGCGCCGGCCGTTGGCGACGGCCGGCGGCGCGGTATCCGAAGCCCCCCTGGTGCTGGTCGATGTGGAAACGGCATCGGGCATCTTCGGCCGGGCCTATTCCTTCGCCTATCACGCCTGGGCCTTGAAGCCGATCATGGCGATGTACGACGTGCTGGCGGATAAGGTGACGGGTAAGGCGCTCGACCCCCAGGCGGTTCAGGCGGAACTCTGGGCCGCCTTTCGCTTGCTGGGCGCCAAGGGCGTGGCGGGGCAGGCGATCTCCGGCCTTGACATGGCGCTGTGGGATGCGGCGGCCAAGGCTAAAGGGCAACCGCTCTACAAGGCCTTGGGGGCCGATGCAGCGGCCACGCCCGCCTACAACTCCAAGGGCCTCGGCATGATCGGCGCCGAGGCGGCGGGCAAGGAAGCCCGTGACCTGCTGGACGAAGGCTTCGGCGCCGTGAAGGTCCGCCTGGGTTATCCGACCCTGGAAGAGGACGTCGCGGTTGTTCACGCGGTCAAGGCGGCGATTGGCCCCGACGCCCGCCTGATGAGCGACTACAACTAAAGCCAGGAGGTCGAGGAGGTCATCCGCCGGGTCAAGGCGCTGGACGGCGAGGGGCTCTATTGGGTCGAGGAGCCGGTGCATTACGACGACTTCTACGGCCATGCGGCGCTGCGCGCGGTGGTGAAGACTCCGGTGCAGACGGGCGAGAACTGCTGGTTCCCCGGCGAAATGGCGAAATGCATGGCGGCGGGCGCCTGCGATTATTTCATGCCCGACGCGGGCAAGATCGGCGGCGTCACCGGCTGGATGGGCGCGGCCAAGCTGGCGGCGGCGGCCAACCTGCCGCTGTCGAGCCATCTCTATCCCGAGGTCAGCGTCCACCTTTTGGCCGCGACGCCGACCCGCCACTGGCTGGAATACGTGGACTGGGCCGAACCTGTCCTGGCCGAAGCGCTTCCCGTGATCGACGGCCATTGCCGTCCTGCGGAAAAACCCGGCATCGGCATTGAATGGAACGACCGGGCCGTCGATAAGTATGGGGTCTGACACCCAGCCCGAAAGTTTCCCGCCATGACCGACACCATCGTCTTCCTCGACCGCGCCTCCCTCGCCCCCGGCACGGACCTGCGCGCGCCCGATTTCCCTCACCAATGGATCGATCATGACGAGACCCGGGCGGGCGACGTCGCGGCCCGCATCAAGGGCGCGACCATCGTGGTCACCAACAAGGTCAAGGTGGGGGCCGCCGACATGGATGCCGCGCCGGGGCTCAGGCTGATCGCCGTCTGCGCCACGGGCACGGACATCATCGATCTGGCGGCGGCCAAGGCGCGCGGCATTACCGTGTGCAACGTGCGGGGCTATGCGGAACACTCGGTACCCGAACACGCCTTCGGCCTGATCCTCACCTTGCGGCGCCAGATCCTCGGCTACCTCGCCGACGTGAAGGCGGGCAGGTGGCAGCAGGCCGGGACCTTCACCTTCTTCACCCACGAGCTGCGCGACCTGTACGGCACGCGGCTGGCCGTGGTCGGGCGGGGGTCGCTCGGCCAGGGCGTCGCCACGATTGCAAAGGGCTTCGGAATGGAGGTCGTGTTCGTCGGCCGCAAGGGCGATGCCGCGCCCGACGCCCCCCTGATCCCCTGGGACGAAGCGATTGAGACGGCGGATGTGCTGACCCTGCACTGTCCGCTGACGCCGGAAACGCGCGGCATGATCGGGCTCGACGAATTCAAGCGCATGAAATCGTCGGCGCTGGTCATCAACACGGCCCGGGGCGGGCTGATCGACGAGGAGGCCTTGGTCCAAGCCCTGACCGAGGGTCTGATAGCGGGCGCGGGGATGGACGTCGTGTCGTCGGAGCCGCCGCCCGCCGATCACCCCTTCATGGCGCTGGTCGGGCGGCCCGACTTCATCCTGACGCCGCACACGGCCTGGGCCGGGCATACGGCGCGCGGCGCCATGGTCGAACAGCTGATCAGCAACATCGAGAATTTCCGGAAGGGCAGCCCGACCAACGTGGTTTAAGGCGTGGGGTCCGTCCCCGGACGTTTGGCGATGTCGGACGTCCCGGTGGTGGGCGCGTCCGTGCCGCTCTCCCCATTGCGGCCGCCCGGCGGGGACCAGTCGCCGGGACCGCCGGAAAATCCGGCCGATCCCATGCCCCAGGCAGCCCCCTCCTGCTCCGGGTGGCGCAGGGTTTCCGGGTCCTTGTAGCCGCCGAAGAACCGGGCGATGCCGCGCCAAATCTTGGGCACCAGCCAGATCACCAGCAGGGTAAACAGGCCGAGCCCGATCAGGAAGGCGACCGGGTTGAACACGGCCAGCGTCAGGCCGCCAAACACCAGGAAATCTTCGAATAAACTCATGCCCCAGTTGGTGAACGGCTCGGGCGAGGTGTTGATGACGGCGCGCGTTCCGGCCTTGGCGGCGTGGGTCCCGGCGGCGATCATGCCGCCGCCCAGAAGCGCCGCCACGGTCTGCAATTCGTCGTTCATGAAATCCAGCCCGCCCACGGCGCCGGCCGCCATGAGAGCCCCCGCCGGAATGCGGATGAAGGTGTGGATCAGGTCCCAGATGGAATCCAGGCCGGGGATCTTGTCGGCGAAGAATTCGATGAAATACAGCAGCGCCGCCGCCGCCAGCACCCAGGTCGAGGACAAGACGGCCATGCTGTCCGGCAGGGAGATCACGCCGAAGGCGTCGAGCCCGCCCAGCACCAGCACGGTGGCGTAGAGGTTCAGCCCGCTGCCCCAGGCGGAGCCCAGGGCGACGGCGAGGGCGGTCAACGGTTCCACGTTATCGGTTCCATGGGCGGGTCATGCCTTTTCGTCCGGGATGTGCGGCAGGTCGTCGACGTAGAGGCCCAGGTCCTTCGGCTCGATCCCCAGCCGCGAACACAGGCTGACGACCTCGATCTGTTCGGTCAGATTGTCTTCGCCCTCGACCTCCAGGATGCCCATGCAGACGCGCAGGATCAGTGACGCCGTCTCCGGATTGTCGGCCACGGGTTCGATGCGCCGGAACGCCGCCTCGCGCCCTGTTTTGGGATCGTTCTGGATTTCCGCGGTGTAGTCGTTGAACAGATCGACGGCCTCGTGCGGGTCGAACACCTGTAACTGCTTGATGGCCTCGACGATCTGGTCCAGGCGCATGCGTTCGGGAAACGTCACCTGCCCGTCGGCGGCGCAGACCAGGGCGGCGGCCGACATCACGGCCTCCAGGAACGGGCGGTTCTGGTGCCGCGCCATCTGCTCCCGGTACAAATCCGTCAGGGTGTCGAGCACGCCCGCCATTGCCCAATGCCTCCGTTGCTTCCCTCGCCTCGATTATTGGCCGAGGACGGGGGCGACGCAACGGCTTAAGGGCGGGGTCAGTAGGGGGCGAGGGTCTTCAGGGTACCCGTCAGGGTGTCGGCGAATTCCTCCGCCGCTTCGTACATCACCCAATGGCCGGCGCCCTTGATGACGTGGAAGGGGGCGTCGGGCTGGAAGCTGTGGATGATTTCCCGGCGCTTGTCCAGGCCCTCCTGGCCCATCACCGTGATGTCGTATTCACCCCAGATGCCGGCCATGGCGGCCTTGATGTCGGGCAGGGCGCGCAGCAGCCGGTCGGTCAGGGAGATCGGCCGCGAGCGGATGCGGCCGCGTTCCAGGTTGCGGCGATGAATGTGCACGGCCAGGTCGTCGATGTTGGCCGGGTCGCGCATCATGAGGATTTGCAGGTTGCGGCGCTGCAACTCGTCGATCTCGTCATCGGTCATGCCGTCCTCGGCCAGGGCCGTGCCCTGGGGCGGCGCGTGCAGCACGCCGAAGCCGCTGGCGCCGACCATGACGAAGCTGCGGCAGCGACCGGGGGTTTTAGACGCGACGACACTGCCGATCAGGCCGCCGAAGGAAAACCCGGCGAGGTGGAAGGTCTCGCCCGCGGGCACAAGCTGGTCCAGACCGGCGACCAGGATGTCGGCGATGTCGTCGGGCGAGGTCGGCTTGGGCGGGGCGCCGCTGTCGCCGAAGCCGGGGGTATCCGGGGCAAGCAGCGTGAAATGCGGCGTCAGCAGGGGAATGGCGCGATACCAATGGGTCCAGGATCCCCAGCCGCCGTGCAGCAGCACGAGGGTCGGGCCGCCGCCTTCCCAGCGGTGCCAGACCGCGGGGCCGTTGGGGCCGGGAGTTTCCAGGCGTTGGGCTTTGGCGGCGAGGGCCGCCACGTCTTGGGCGAGGGCTGCGTGGTCCATGATGAGAAAGTTCAGTCTTTCGGGCTGGTTTTATTCGGCGATGTGAATGTATCCGCGCTCGATGGCGTGGGTCAGTTCCTCATAAGCCTTCCGCGCTTCTTCGTAAATGTCGCGGTACTTGCGCAGGTTGGTGATCTCAGCGTCGGAGGGCGCTTCGCCCTCGGCGACGTTGGAGATGTTGAAGGCCGCCTGCAGGTAGCGGCCGCGCAGATGGGCCACGGCGCGGGCGAAGTTGATGACACGGGCCTCGGTGATTTCGGGAATCATCGGGCCGATGATTTCGCGGTTGGCCTGGGAAATCAGCAATTCGGCCTTGCGCAGGAACTGCTGCTGGCGGCGCAGGTCGTCTTCGTAGGAACTCATGGCGTGCTCCCTGGGTGTTGGGCCTCGTTCGAGATTTTTAGCGGAAAGGTGGGGGAATGTCTTTACCGAGGCCGACCTGTCCGGTTGCCGGCCGCGACGGCGCGGCGAGAATGATCGGGGCGAGACGCGGACGCGGAACGTCCGGAAAGGACGGACCCGGCCTCAGTCGGTCGGATGCGGGCCTTCCAACGGATGATCGCTTTCGCGGGGGGCTTGCGTGTGCTGGGCCTGTTTCATCTGTCTTCTCCCGATGAACGAACAACCCGGGCCAAGGTTCCAAACCCTGGCGCCGATGCCTCGTCCGACGTTTCCGCCACACAAGGCGTTTCCACCTTCTGGTAGCGTAGCAACAATGCCATAACGAATCGTTAATTTCGATAATAAAATTCCGGTATTGTGTCAACGGAAGAAATTTTATATCGCGATACGGTGTGTTGTTTCGAACAGCGGGCCGAATTCCCGGGTTTCCGCAAAGGCCGGCGGCAACGCCAGGCCGTCCTCGATGCCAAGCCATAGGCGCAGCATGTGCCGCTTCTCGCCGGACGCCGGATCGGGGTCCGTGAAGGCGGTGCGGGCGTGCAGGGTGGTGAAGTTGTTGCCGACCACCAGGTCGCCCGGCGACATTTCGAACGACAGATGGAAGCCGGGGTCGTCGCAAAGCGCGTCCAAAAGGTCCATGGCCTCGATCTGGGCCTCGGTCAGGCGAGGGATTTCGTCTGACCGCTGGGCCAGTTCGATGTAGTGGCGCTTGTACATCACGAACCAGTGCCCGCCGTGGAACTGGAAGATCGGCAGGGCCTGATACCAGGGTCGGCCGGGCAGGGCCTGACCGCGGGCGTCGAAATAGAACGGCTCCGTCAGCACCTTGGCCAGATCGGGCCGGCGGCGGAGAATTTCGTTGAACACGGTATGGGCGCTGACGATCAGGGACTTACCGCCGCCCGTCGACTGCCGCCGGCACAGCAGGGCGAAGATGTCGCCGCCGTCGTTGTGGAAGGGCTGTGCCTCGTTGGTCTGATAGGTGCGCACGTCGGCCTGCTTTTGCAGGTTGGCGCCGGTGTCGCGAACATCGTGCAGCAGGGTGCGGCGGGCGTCCTGAATCTGCGGAATGCCCAGATACTGGCCCATGCCCCAGATCATCCGCCGGGCCTGTTCCTCGTCCAAATTCCCTAGTCCCGTGCGCAACAGGAAGAATCCCGTGCCGAAGGCGGCCTCGCGGCGCAGGTCGGCCAGGTTCTCGGCAAATGCGCCGACGGGAAAATCGTCGGCGGTCATGGTCAGGGGATCGCAGCCGGCGCTGGCGTCAAGCGCGTCCATGATGGCGGCGCGGTCCGCGTCGGACATTTCGACGATCCAGGAACGGGATCCGGCCAACTGCGGGCCGGTCCAACACGAGGCACCTTGGGCAGGTTGCAGGTTGTCGTTGGTTGTGGTGGGCATGGTTTCCTCTCCGGCAGAGTAATTTTGTATACAATGTTAATCTGATTTTTCCAGAACTGAGCAGAAAAATCCATCGGTTCCCGTCGATGCCGGCGACAGGCGCAAAAAATCGCCTTCGTTGGGTGGCGGCCCGCCGACGGTTTCCGTCCAGACTTCGGCCAGCGGCAGGACCCGGAAACCGGGGACCTCGGCCATGAACCAGTCGATCTGTTCCTCATTCTCTTCGCGCAGCAAAGAACAGGTGGCGTAGACCAGCCGGCCCTTGGGCGCGACCAGGGAGGCCGCCTGAACCATGATCAGGCGCTGCATTTCGATCAGGTGTTCCAGGTCGTCGGGGCGGAACCGCCATTTGGCGTCCAGGTTGCGCCGCCAGGCCCCGGTGCCCGTGCAGGGTACGTCGGCCAGCACCCGGTCGGCCATTTCGTGGTTGGCCTTGACCCAGCTGTCGTCGCGCGCCGCGACGACCTGCCGGCGCACCATGTCGGCGCCGGCGCGTTTCAGGCGTGGCGCCATGCGGTCCATGCGGTAGCGCGACACGTCGCAGGCGATCAGGCGACCGCGCGGTGCGCCGTCCCCGACACCCTTGTCGCCGCCGGGCCCGAGCGCCGCCGCCATGGCCAGGGTCTTGCCGCCAGCCCCGGCGCAATAATCGATGACGGTCATGCCCGGGCGCACGCCGGTCAGCAGCGCGATGAGCTGCGAGCCCTCGTCCTGGACCTCGAACAGGCCGCGCTTGAAGGCATGGGTGCCGCCCAGCCGGGCGCGCGATTGCAGCCGCAAGCCAAGGGGCGACAACGGCGTCGGTTCGACCTCGATGCCATCGCCGGTTAATGCGGTCTGCACCTGTTCCCGCGTCGCCTTCAGGGTGTTGACGCGCAGGTCAACGGGCGCGGTCTGGCTCAGGGCCTGAAGTTCCATCTCCAGCCGCCGCCCGAAGATGGCGCGCAGCGAGGGGCCCATCCACGACGGATATTCCAGGCGCACCCAGTCGGGCATGTCGATGTGCATGGGCGGGCGTCCGTAAAGGGATTCTGCCAGTTCCTGTTCCCGGTTGTTGAGCGTCGGCGGGCAGTGCCGGGTGCCCGAAAACAGGCGCGCCAATTCGTCCGGCGAGACCCGCTCGTAGACCGCCATCTGGGCCAGGACGCGGGTGCGCGGCGTTGAATCAAGCGCCACGCCCGTGCGCTGAATCCACCAGTCCAGGCGCGCGCGGTGACGCAGGTTTTCATAGACGCGGTGCGTCACGGTGCGGCGGTCACCGGCCCCGGCATAGCGGCGGGTGCGGAAATAGGCGTCGATGACGGCGCTGGCGTCCTGCGCCTCGGCGGCGATCTGCGCCAACAGTTCAATGCAGGCCTGTACGCGGGCGCCCGGCGTCATGGATCGCGCTCCCTGGTGTCGCTGGATTGTTGAAGTGTTCTTCTTTGCGCCAGAGATTACCCGCCGGCCGGGGCGCGGGCCAAGGATTTCCGTCGACCGGAAAAGAGCGTGCCCCCAGGCAGGCGTTAGGGGACGCGGTTTTCCGTCAGTTCGCGATAGATCATGTTGGCAGCGGTCAGTAGGCGGCTACGGTCAAGATCGCCGATTAGGGCATATCCCATGCCGCGATCGACCCAGTAGAAGGCGGAGACGCCTTCATTGCGTTCAACGCGAAAGGCCGTGTCGCCGCCGCCGGCGCCACGCACGTAGAGGGTCAGGCGCCGGCCCTCCGCGTTCTGGTACATCAACTGTGCCGCCGGGCCGCCCGCCGCCGCCAGCAGGCGCCCGCCCATCAGGTCGAACCCTTGAGCAGACAATCGCGGCGCCTTGAGGGGGTGGCCCAGGCGTTTACTCAGCCAAGTGACGAGATGCGCTTCCTGGTCGGCCGCGACCTCGACCGGATGGCGGACCTCGGTCACGAACACGCGGTGCGCCAGAACCGCGTCGCGGGGCAGGCTCATGGCCATCTGGTCGCGGCCCAGGATGTCGCCGCGGGCAAGCCAGCCGCCAGCCGCCCCCAGCACCAGCAGCAGCACGGCCGCCGCCGCGCGCATCGCCTGCGGCCGCCATGACCGGGCACGGATGACGCGGGGGTCGAGGCGCGCGGGCAAGGGCCCGTCCAGCGCCGGATCGAAAATGGCATGGAGGATGGCCGCGTCGTTCCTGTGGCCGCGCCAACGCCGGGCTTCTGCCGGGTGGGCGTGGAGCCAGGCCTCGACCTCCTGGTTTCGCGCGGGATCAAGATGGCCGTCGACCCAGGCCTGAAGTTCGTCCTCGGTGAACGGATCACGGGTCATTGGAAGTCACCTCTCGCAGTTTGGGCGGGACGTCACGGTCAAGCAGGCGGCGCAGGGCTTCGCGGCCGCGCGACAGGCGCGACATCACGGTGCCTGTGGGCACGTCCAAAACCCGCGCGGCTTCGTCGTAGGATAGGCCTTCGAGCCCGACCAGCAGCAGTACCTCGCGCTGGTCATCGGTCAGGCGGTCGAGCGCGCGCAGCAGGTCGCGCGCCGCCATGCGCGCGGGCTGTTCGGGCAGATGGATCAGCAGGGCGTCCCATTGCTCCGCTGCCAGAGTCGTCGCCGGGGCATAACGCGTGCGCCGCCCGTTGAGGAACTGGTTGCGCAGGATGGTGAACATCCAGGCCCGCAGGTTGCTGCCGCGACGCCACAGGAACAGGCGCGACAGGGCCCGTTCCAGGGTGTCCTGAACCAGATCGTCGGCCAGATGCACGTCCCGGCACAGCGCCCGGGCAAACCGGCGCAGGCTGGGGATCAGGGCTTCGATGTCGCGGTCGATGGACATGGGCGCGATGGGCGCTTTCAAATGGGGCCGTCGGCGGGGCGGCGCCGGGCGGGCAGTATAGACTGCCCGCCCGCCGGCCGCTTGAGCGGGGAAGGTTACGGCCGGGCGACTTCCCACACGTTCTTGAAACCGTGGCCCGTGGTATCGCCCGGCTTCTGATCTTTGACCCAACCGTAGAGGGCCATGCCCTTGTAGGCCCATTGCGATGTGCCGTCATCGCGGGTGATGACAGAATAATCGCCTTCGGCCTTGGCGCCGGCGGCGGCCATCAGCGGCGGCCAGGCGACGGCGCATTTGCCGTTGCACATGGACTTTCCGGGCTTGTCCTTCTTGAATGTGTAGAGGGTCATGCCGTTGGTATCGGTCAACACGGGACCCAGGCCCGTGGTCATGGATTTGGTCGGCGCCATGGCGAAGGCGGCGGTAGCCAGGACACTGAGAGCACCCGCAAATGCAGCGGCGGTGAACAAACGTTTCATGGGGATGGATTCCTCGATCTTTGGGTGAATGACGGCAGGCTCAATGATGCAGGAACGCCGGTTCGGATACCGGCCTACCTGAACCCTCAACAGTTGGCGTGACTTGTTTATTCCCGCGTTGCGAAAATAAATGCCGTTGCACGGCGCCGCGCGAAATCAGAGTTCCGTCGGGCCGTTCGTGGTATAAGGGCGGCGTTCCCGGGTGCGGACGCCCGCACCCCCGATGCAGGGGAGTGGCCTGACGGTGCTGTACCGATATCTGCTTGTCGCGCATTTCCTTTTGGTCAACGTGGTCGCCCTCGGGTTCGTCGGGGCCGCCTATCTTCAGGGTTGGCTTGACCCCATCATCAATGCCCCTCTTCTTGAACTGACCGGCGTGATCTGCGCCGTGTTCGCCTATGGCGCGGCGTTGGCGGCTTGGAAGGTGTGGCAGACCGGCCGCCAGACGGTCGAGGTCGAGGACGGCCGTCCGTCGGCCGGGTCGCCGGCAGCCGCCTACATGGCCGCCCTCGCCGCCGATGACGACCGGGAGGCCGACCGTGCAGCGCAGATTCTGCGTCTGACCCTGTCCAACCGCATCGTCGTGGTCCGCCATATCGCCAATGCCCTGGTCCTGCTGGGCCTGATCGGCACGGTCATCGGCTTCATTATCGCGCTGTCGGGGGTCGACCCGACGGCCGCGTCCGACGCCAACAAGGTCGGGGCCATGGTCGCGACCTTGATCAGCGGCATGTCCGTGGCGCTCAACACGACGCTGGTCGGCTCGATCCTCTATGTCTGGCTGATCGTCAATCACCGCATTCTGGCCACGGGCACGGTGCGGCTGTTGACCGCCGCCTTGCAGGCCCCGTTG
>TARA_R110000772_G_scaffold165646_1_pt1 | contig 30142 bp, 33 predicted proteins | sample TARA_R110000772 | Tara Oceans TARA_R110000772 (sample SAMEA4397948) | marine metagenome | biome: Polar Biome; feature: [SRF] surface water layer (ENVO:00010504); material: water (ENVO:00002006), including particulate matter (ENVO:01000060) such as... | depth 5 m | reverse complement strand
CCCGGCGGGGCTTCGGCCCCGCCGTTTTACTTCAGCTATCGTTTTATTCCCCGACAGCACCGCTGTCTTCCTGTCCCGGCCTGTGATGCTCAAGCCAGATCGGACCTACCGGCACCGGCAAGCCCGTAGACGCTTCAGCAGCACTGCGCACCTTGCTCCAGTCGACCGTAAAATCCCTGCGTTCACCCAGCGTCCGCGCGATTGCGGCCCGCAATTGCTGTACCCGCTCGTCCACCGTAATCTCTAGATCACCCAGCGGGTTGTGAGACTCGACATACAGTGTGTCACCCATCCAACCGGCCTTTACCGGCTGGTAGACGATTTCTACCTGACTGCCCACCGGCACCTGCTCGTAAAGGTATTCGACATCCTCGGGGTACATACGAACACAGCCCGCGGTGACCGGCATACCGATGCCGAGCTCGCGGTTGGTGCCGTGGATGAGGTAGGCGGGCAGATTCAGGTAGAGGGCCCGCGTACCCAGTGGATTGTTCGGTCCCGGTGGCACCACAGCGGGCACCGGCGTGCCCCGCGCTGCTCGGTCCTTGCGAATCGATTCCGTGGGGTACCAGGTGGGATTCTCAGCCTTGCGCGTCACCCGGGCAGTCGCGAGCGGCGTTTCGCGCCCGCTGCGGCCAATGCTGATGGCGTAGACACCCACACGCGCGGGGCGGTCCGCGCTGGCACCCTCGTAGTGATAGAGGCGCATTTCCGCTGTGTTGATGACAATCCCCTTGCGTGGCGCTTCCGGCAGGATATGCCAGGTCGGCAGCAACACCTGCGTCCCTTCTCCCGGTAGCCAGGCATCAACGCCGGGATTGGCAGCGCGGATAGCGCCGTAACCGGTACGGTGACGCCGACCGATCAGCACGAGGGTATCCTCTTCGCTCGCCGTCGTCGTCCCCAGGCCACCGACGAGATGATCGTCTGGCGCCGGGAGCGGATAAAAACCGCTCGCCGCACCCTCGGACACAGCGAGGCTGCCCTCGGCAAGCAGGGCGAGAACGCAGGCCGCGAACACGGCACGCGAAGAAACTGAAAACCACTTCATGGAGCATCCGACTATCCAGCGAAACAGGGCAGCATCATACGCGCTGCCCTGCTCGCTGAAAATAGCCAGCGTGCTGCGCAGTACCTATTCGAACAGCTCACCCGCGCTGAGTTTCTGCCGCACGATCGCTGGCGCGGCAAAGCGCTCGCCATAGCGCTCTGCCAGCTCGGCACAGCGCGCGGCAAACCGTTCCAGACCGTAGGTGTTGACGAACTGGATAAGCCCCCCGGTCCACGGCGGCGCGCCAATACCCATAATCGAGCCGATATTGCCGTCGTCCACGGTGCGCAGCACGCCGGTCTCCAGGCAGCGCAGCGCTTCAATGACCTGGCGGAACAGCAGGCGATCGCGCATATCCGCCTCCGGCACTGCGACTCCCGACTGGTAATACAGTTCGTACAGACCTGGCCAGATGGCCTTGCTGCCGTCCTCGGCGTAGTCATAGAAACCGCCGCCATGGTGACGACCACCGCGGCCGTGTTCGCCGACCATGGTGTTGATCACGGCACGCGTCACGGTACCGTCGCTGAACTTGTCAAGAACCCCCATCTCCGCCCAGGTTTCCTGCGCCTTGCGGGTCAGCTCCAAGCTGACTTCATCATAGACGGCGAGCGGTCCGACCGGCATGCCTATGGCCTTGCCCATGTTCTCTATCTGCACGGGATGCAGGCCTTCGCTGACCATGCGCACCCCCTCATCGAGATAGGTACCGAAGGTTCGCGAGGTGAAGAAGCCCAGTGAATCGTTGACGACAATCGGGGTTTTCCGGATCTGCCTGGCAAAGTCGTAGGCTTTGGCCAGCGTCTCTTCGCTGGTTTCGGCACCGCAGATAATCTCCACCAGGGGCATTTTGTCGACGGGCGAAAAGAAGTGGATGCCGATGAAGTTGGCGCGGTTGGCGCTCGCCTCGGCGAGTTGGGTGATGGGCAGGGTCGAGGTGTTGGACCCCCATACGCCACCAGGCGCCAGCTGCCCTTCAAGTTCACGGGTCATCTGGTGCTTGAGTCCCATATTCTCGAACACGGCTTCCACGATCAGGTCGCAGCCTGCCAGATCGTCATTCTTCGCAGTGGGCAAGATCAGGTCGAGGATGGCCTGTTTTTTATCTTCGGTGAGCTTGCCGCGCTGCACACGCTTGTCCAACAGGCGCTCGCTGTAGGCCTTGCCGCGGTTGGCCGCGTCCTCGGAGATATCCTTCAGCACCACCTGTATGCCAGCCATGGCGGCAACATAGGCGATGCCCTGCCCCATCATTCCGGCACCCAGCACCCCGAGCTTCTTCACCTGCTGTGGCGGCACACCCTCCGGTCGACTGCCACCGCGGTTGACCCGGTTCATGGCAAAAAAGAAGGTCGAAATCATGTTCTTGGCAACAGGGGTCATGGCGAGGTAGGTGAGGCCGCGGGATTCCACCCGCTGGGCTGTATCGAAGTCCAGCCGCAGCGCCTCTACGGCACAATCCAGGATGACTTCCGGCGCCGGGAGCAGACCCCGGGTCTTCTTCCGCAGCATGGCGGGCGCCACGGTAATCAGCTGGGCCAGATGCGGGCTGGCGGCATTGCCCCCCGGTATACGGAAGCCTTTGCGATCCCAGGGCTGCAGCGCTGCTTCTGCGTTGCCCTGTTGCGCCCTGATCCACGCCTTTGCTGCGGGCTCGAGCGCATCGCGGCTCTCCACCAGCTCCTGCACCAGGCCGGCCTCCAGCGCCGTAGCGGGGTCTATACGCGTGCCCTCAAGCAGATAGGGCAAGGCTTTCTCCAGACCCAGGAGATTCACCATGCGTACAACGCCACCGCCACCGGGTAACAGACCCAGGCTGACCTCGGGCAAGCCCAGTTGCACGCTGCGATCGTTCAGCGCGATACGGTGATTGCAGGCCAGCGCCAGCTCAAAACCGCCACCCAGGGCTGCGCCGTTGATGGCCGCCACCACAGGCACCGGCAAATGTTCCAGCCGTCGCAGCCCCGATTTCACACGCTCGCCTTCGGCCATGAAGGCTGCCTCATCACCGGGCTTGGCCGCCAGGAGGTCGTTCAGGTCACCGCCGGCAAAAAACACCTTCTTCGCCGACGCAATGACCACGCCGGTGAGGTCACTCTCCGCTTCCAGCCTTTGCAGGGTTTCATCCATCGCCGTGCGGTATTCCTCGTTCATGGCGTTGACCGGGCCGGTCATGTCCATGGTAACCGTGACGATGCCGTCGGCGTCTTTCTCGTACTTGAATACACTCATTGTCTATCGATCCTTTTCCTGTTCGCAGCCGGCTTATACACGCTCAATGATGGTAGAAATACCCATGCCACCGCCCACACAGAGCGATAGCATGCCGCGCTTCAGTCCGCGTCGTTCGAGTTCGTCAAGCACGATGCTGACCAGCATGCCACCCGTCGCACCGAGCGGGTGCCCCATGGCGATCGCGCCCCCGTTGACGTTGGTCACGCTGTGATCAACACCAAGATCCTTCATATAGCGCAGAGCCACAGACGCAAAGGCCTCGTTGATCTCCCAGAGATCGATATCCGACTTTTTCAGACCCGCCTTGCGCAAACACTTCTCCGCTGCCGGCCCGGGCCCGGTCAACATGATGATGGGGTCGGTGGACAGCACGGCTGTCGCCACGATCCGCCCACGGGGCGTCAGCCCGAGATCCTTACCTGCACGCTCACTGCCGATCAGGACAGCGCTGCTGCCGTCGACGATGCCCGAGGAGTTGCCCGGCGTGTGCACGTGGTCAACCCGGTCCAGTGTGGTGTACTTGGCCAGAATCACATCGTCAAAGCCCATCTGTCCGGGCATCACAAAGGACGGCTTCAGCGCAGCGAGACCCTCCAGCGTGGTGTTGGGCTTGATGAAATCATCCCGCTCCAGAATCGTCAGGCCATTGCGGTCGCGCACCGGAACGACGGAGCGATCGAAGTAGCCGTTATCCCGCGCATGGGTCGCGCGACGCTGGGATTCCAGCGCGAAGGCATCGACGTCGTCACGGCTCCAGCCTTCCAGGGTAGCAATGGTATCGGCGCCAATACCCTGGGGCACGAATCCGGTCTTCAGGCTGAACGCCGGATCACCACCCATAGGGCCGCCGTTGCTGCCCATCGGCACGCGGGACATACACTCGATGCCCCCCGCTACCACCAGGTCCTCCCAACCGGAAGCCACCTTCTGTGCCGCGATATTCACCGCCTCCAGACCGGATGCGCAGAAACGATCCAGTTGGACACCCGCCACCGACTCGTCCCAGTCGGCGTTCTGAACGATCATCTTGGCGATGTCCGAACCCTGCTCGCCGACCGGCGTGACGCAGCCCATGACGACATCATCGACATACGCGGTATCCAGGTCGTGGCGCGACTGGAGCTCGCGCAGCAGGCCCGCGCCCAGGTCAACGGGTTTGACTTCATTCAGGCTGCCGCCCGCCTTGCCTTTGCTGCGCGGGGTGCGCACCGCATCGTAAATATACGCCGTGTGTGTCATGAGACTCCTCATTTCTGGGTTGTGCACGCTGTCCAGCGCACAGTGTGAAAGCTGGCCCTGAGACTGGCAATGACGTCAGCTACTAAAAAAATTGACTTCAGGTGACACGCGCCACAGGCCGTGTGACGTCCCCGCCCCCGGCTTGCTCGCCGGGTCCGTCGCGGCTACGAGTTGGAGGGTTCTGCCAGACCCGCGGCGGCCGCGAGCTCGGGCCAACGCTGCCGGGCCTGCTTGAAACCCGAGTAGCGCGGATTGTCGATCGCCATCTGGCGCAGGGTGCGCTCCCGCAGGTAATCGATGAACGCGCCACTCACCTGCAGTCTGCTATCGCGCAACGCCAGGCTCAGCGCCCGGGCGGCTGGATGGTTCTCCTCGTCCGGCGATGCCCCCGCCGCGGGACCCAGCCAGCGCGACCCCGCCTCCCGATCGAGCTCGAGGATGTCGTCCCGCGCGGCGATTTCGCGACTGACGATCGCCAGGCTGTTGGCGGCGACGCGTGTGGTGTAGGCGTCAAACCCCTCCAACTGCGGCAATACCGACTGGCGCAGGAACCCCTGCACCGCAGCCAGCAACTCCTTGGCATCCGTGTGGCTCATTCTCTCTCCCCTGGTCGTCTGAACGTCTATGCGGCCCTGCTACAGCCGGTCTTCCAGCAACAGCAGCAAATCCATTTCGGACTCTGAGACCCGTCGCCCAACGGCGGCGCGTTCCAGCGTCGGATCTGCCCCGCTGCGGTACAGGTCAACCATGGTCAGGCACACCAGCCCCCAACCCAGCGCGCAGAACACTTCCCAGTAGTGGATGGTGTCCATATCCGGGGCCCAGCCTGCCACCTCACGGTAGCCAGCCAGCAATTCGTCGTAGTCGCCAAAGCCGCCTACCGGTTTGTCTGAGTAGCCAAAACGCCAGACGTTGCCGCACAGGTAGCCCAAATCCTCAGCCGGGTCACCGCAATGCGCCAGCTCCCAGTCGAGCACAGCCACCAGCCCCTGCTCATCCACCAGCAGGTTACCGTTGCGGAAGTCACCGTGCAGCAGGCAGTGGCGCTGCTGGGACGGCGCATGCTGGCGTAGCCAGTTGAGGGCCAACTGGTGCACGGGCGACGCATTCCCAAAGCGATCCAGCGAACGCTGATGCCCATCGAGACGTTCCGCCAGCGTCTGGTTGGGCACTTCCCGGGGAAGTTGCTCCGGGTTTACGCGGTGTAAACGGGCCAGCGTCTCGCCGCATTGTCGGGCCAGATGACGGCGTGCTGCCGTGTAGCGGTCGTCTGCCAGAATACGCCCCGGAAGCGCCTCTCCCCGTTCGCGGCTCATGATGTAGCCGGGGCCGAGGGTGTCGCTCTCGGACAGCGCGCAAAGCACCGTCGGAACCGGAACGCCCTGCTCCGCCACCAGCGGCAGCAGTGCCGCCTCCGCGCTGAGTGGCAGCGCGGACACGGCAGTACCGGATTCCCCCGGTACCAGGGGCGAGCGACGCAGGATCAGCGGTTCCGCAACGCCGTCCTGCACCAGGTCAAACGCCCAGGTTTCCATATTGGCACCACCGGAAAGCCGGCGCAGGTCGTGGATGCTGTTCGCGTCCTCGGCTCCGTGCGGTGCGAGTACCTCCGCCAGTGCGAGTGGGGTGACCACATCACCGCCTGATGTCTGTTCAGAACTCAAAGCGGTTCACCTTTTCGCCGGCTGTCACCTGGCCCTGCATACCTACCGGGTCACAGTCCATCAGCGTCTGCAGCGCCGCCATGTCTCCGCGCGGCGTATTGGCGAGGAAACGCCGGCCATCCGCCATGCGGCCGATCAGCATGCCGCGACTGGGCGCTTCCTTGTCAAAGGCGACCGCGCAGGCCTCGATGGTGCCCCGTCCGCTCGGTCGATCATCTACCTGCAACCGCGGAGACGCGTCTATCGCCGCCTGCAGATCGGGACGTGCGATCGTCCAGGGCTGAGAGCCCGCCTCCCGCGAATAGACACCCACCGCATGCTTGGTCAGGTAGTTGCCGTTGGCCGTCACCACGGCGTGATCGCCCTGCCGTGCCTGCAGCCGCGACACAACCTCCGCGATAGCGTGCAGCGAATAGTTATTCCCGGGTCCGCCAAACAGGGTAAGCCCGCCGGTTACCGTCACGCCGCGTGGATCTTCCAGATCGAGGCCGAGGGCATTGCACGCCACCTGCACGGCAGACGGGAAACAGCTGTAGAGATCGAACAGGTCAATCGCTGAAAGCGGCAACCCGGCCTGCTGCAAGGCACTCTGGGCACAGGCCGCAAGCGCAGGCGACTCGTGCAGTACCGGGCGCTCACTCACGTTCCAGATGTCGCAGGCCGCCGCACCACCGCGCAGAAATATCCAGCGTGCCGGGTCGAGGCCGAGACGTCGGGCCTCGCCAACCGTTGTCATGATGACCGACGCGGCCATATCCACGGCCAATATGGCATTCATGCATTTGGTGTAGGGCCAGGTAATCATGCGGTTGCCGTTGCCCGTGTCTACCGCCTCTTCCGCTGTCAGTTCTGTGCGACGCCAGGCCAGGGGGTTCGCCGCGGCCACTTTGCTCATGCGACTCACCAGGCCACCGAGTCGCTGCATGTGCGTTGCATGATCCCAGCCCCCGGCATGACGCAGCGCACTCTCGAACATCGGGTAGATGCGAATGGGCTCTACCAGTCCGTGGGCCCATTCACTGTCCGTGCAGGCGATCCGGTTGTCGCCCAGCTGCACCGCGGTATGGCGACCACCCTGCTGCCAGTGGCTGATGTCTGCCCCGGATGAAAGCGCCCCAAACAACGTGTACATCAACTCTGCGCCGCTGATCAGCACGGCTTTCGATTCACCGGCTGCCAGACGGTCGGCGAAATAATTCACCAGCAATTGCGGCGTATTGCCGCCAACATCCGCCTCAAACGTTTTCGCCTTGATGCCCAGACGCTGACAGAGGGCATCACTGGCGTGCGGGGGCAGAATTTTCGCCAGATCCGGCACCTGCGCCGCCAGGAACGGCACAGTGGCCACGGTATCGATGGCGTCTTGCAATGCCGGACACTGCGCATCGTCAAGCGCCGCGCGGGAGATGCTTTCAAGGGCGTCAACCAGACTGCGCGCAGGGTCCCGGTCCCGCCACGTGTGCTGCGCCTGGGCGACAAATATCGGTTGGTCGTCAGTCATGTGCTCTCATCATCGTTTCTCTCGTGAAAGGCGATCAGGCCGTCACCACAGCCTCGGGCGCGGCCGCCGCAAAAGCCGGCAACTGCTCCAGATGTTCCGTGATGGCGACCAGCCTTGGATACGGCGCCAGATCCTGCTGGAAGCGCCGCGCGTTGTACATCTGGGGCACCAGGCAGATATCTGCCAGGGTAGGCCCGGGACCAAAACAATACAGTTCCCCTGTGACCTGCTGTTCCAGAGCTGCGAAACCGAGCGCGATCCAATGGTGATACCACGTGAGTTTGGCTTCCTCGTCCAGGCCCATTGAATCCACCAGGTAGCGCTGCACACGCAGGTTATTCAGCGGGTGAATATCGCAGGCAATGGCCTGCACCATGGATCTCACCCGAGCGCGCTCAAGCGGCCCTGCTGGAAGCAGGGGCGGCTCCGGAATTGTCTCCTCCAGCCACTCCAGTATCGCAATCGACTGGGTGAGCAGCTGTCCCTCGCCTGTCGTCAGCGCAGGCACGAGGCCCTGGGGATTCCGTTGCAGGTAATCGGCCGCGGACTGCGCGTCGCGCATGAGGTCGATGGGCAGCGAGGTGTACTCAAGGCCTTTCAGATTCAGGCCAATGCGCACGCGAAACGCGGCCGAGGAGCGCCAATAATCGTACAGCTGCAGGTCTGTCACGGGTGATCCGGCCCGGTCAGGCCAGAACCTCGGCAAGGAAGTTCTGCAGTGCCTGCGCCGAGCGCCGGTCTGCATCTGCACTGTAGACCGCCCCGAAACCGGGATCGTTAGCCGCCGGATTGGCAAAGGCGTGCAGGGTGTTGCCGTAGGCATGAATCTGCCAGTCGGCACCGCCCGCAGTCAGCTCCGCCGCGAGGGCCAGCACACTCTCCGGCGGCACCATGGGGTCATCATAGCCATGCAGGCAGAGCACCTTGGCACGGATTGCCCCCGCTGCCGCCGTTTCCGGAGCATTGAACAGGCCGTGAAAACTGACCACGCCCCGGACATCAGCACCGCTGCGGGCGAGATCCAGCACGGTGAGCCCGCCGAAGCAGTAACCCATCGCTGCGAGCCGACCGGAATCCACCTCGGCTTGCTCACTCATCTTGGAGACCGCCTTGTTGACCAGAACCTGCAACAGCGCTCGATCCGCCAACAGCGGCGCGATGAGTGCCTGACACTGCTCTGCACCCTCACCGCGCACCCCCTTGCCGAACATATCCAGGGCGAAGCCAACATAACCCGCTTCCGCCAGTTCTACGGCCTTGCCCTGCTCAAACTCACTGCGACCCGCCCAGGTATGCGCCACTGCCACGCCCGGTCGCGGCTGGGTAGCCGCGTCATCCCAGGCCAACAAGCCTTCATAGGTAACCCCTGCGTGGGCGTACTCAATCAAACGCGTTTGTATGGACATGCTTGCTCCCTCACAGAAAAGCCCTAGCCTAGACGATGCCGTCGACTCAGACCAGCCCCTGCACAACCCGCAGGCAGGGCTGGCCGTCGTGCTCCACCAGGCCGTGAATCTCGATACCCGACCGTGCGTTATACAGATCGCAGAGGAACACAGCGATATCCCGGGAAATGCGCTGGCCGGGCACCAGCACGGGAATGCCCGGAGGATAGGGCACTACCTGGTCCGCGCTGACGGACCCGACCAGCGCCGCATTGGGACCCTGGCCAGCGCCCTGCAACGGAAGCCTCTCCGCAGGCGCAAAGTAGGCTTCGCGGGGCAGGCAGGCGAAGTCAGTCAGCGACGGCAACCCGGCGGCCACCCGACGCGGCGCGCTGTCCGTGCGCACGCCGGGGGCTTTGCGTGCCAACGCCTGCAGGGCGTTTAACAGCCGCAACACCTTGCTCTCCGTAGAGCCGAGGGTAACCAGGATACTCAGGGTGTTGTGGGTCACCTTCTCGATCTGGATGCCGTAATCCTCAAACAGGGCCAGCTGCAACTGGCGCGCTGAATAACCAGAGGCCGACACATCCACGCTGAGTTTGAGAGGATCCAGCCGGATGCCATCACCCCGCAGGCTCTGCGGCAACATATCCTCCAGGGTCAGAACCCTGAAGACGCCCGTGCGATCTATGCCCTCGCGCAGCTGACCGGCGATCCGTAAACAGCCCTGCAAACGGGCGAAGCCCTCAAGACTCATCTGTTTACGGGCTACATCAAGGCTGGCGATCATCGCGTATTGCGGACTGGTGGATGTGTGCATATTGAGATTTTCCCGGAAGCGATACAGGTCGAAGTCCGGATCTGCCACATGAATCATGCTCGCCTGGGAAAAGGCCGAAAGCATTTTGTGCGTGCTCTGCGTAACGTAGTCAGCGGCGCAGTCGAGTGCACAGGGGTGCAATTCGGGATGAAAACGGCCATGTGCATACCAGGCCTCATCGACCAACACCTTGATTCCGGCGGCGTGCGCGTGCCGAATCAGCGGCGCAAGGTTGTAGCGGAATCCATCATACGTGCAGCTGGTGAGCACAAGCAGACGTGCGTCCGGGTGCGCGTCAATCGCCCCGATAACCGCCTCCTGCGGCACCGGCCCGTAGAACCCGAAGCGGGTATTCATGGAGGCCGCGAGATACACCGGCTCAACACCGAACAGCACCACGGCATGGTGCACCGATTTATGACAGGCCTGATCCAGAATGACCTTGCCGCCGGCGCCGACAACCTGCTGCAAAATCACCTTGTTTGCGGTGGAGGTGCCGTTGGTCACAAAAAAGGTATGCCGGGCACCGAAGGCCTCGGCCGCCAGCGCCTGCGCTTCCTGTATGACGCTGTGCGGCTCCAGCAGGGAGTCCAGCGTCTGCACGGATACCGACAGATCCGTATTGAAGATGTGCTCACCCATCAGCTCGTAAAAGTCGGCGACCCAGGGGCTGTCGCGCAGGCTGTCACCACCGGAATGACCGGGGGTATGCCAGGCATCCTTCGCGCTGTAGACATAGTCTCGCAGGGTATCGGCAAAGGGCGTGCGTGCGCGGCGCTGCAATGCTGATACCAGCTGCCGAAACAGGTGCGCCGGCTTGGTGTCCTCACGGTGCAGCAGCTCCACCGCGAGGGTTTCAGGGCGCGCATCGCCCTCGGGCATCAGGAAAATATCCACCTCTGGACGGCGTGCAGCGAGCGCCGGCAACAGTGACGCGCTATCGGGCAGCGTTGTTGCATCCACCACCAGGGCCTGCAGCAGCCCGTCATCCTGCGCAAGTTGCAGCGCGTCCGCGCCGCCCGCCACGGCGAGGAAACGGAAATCGCAGCGGGGGGGACGCCGTTCAAGCGCAGCGCAGGCGGTCAATTCGGCAACCCAGCGGGCCGCGAACGCGTCATCGCCGCTGACAATGGCAACGTGAACCTGGGGTTCTCGCATGACGCCCGACCTCTAGTGAGTGTTCAGCCCGGAGCCTTCCGGTAGGCCGCAGGATCGAGCCTGCGCATCTCGGCTTCAATCCAGCGCTCGACCTCATCCATCAGCTCGCCCGGGTCGCGGTCCAACGCAGAGACGGGTGTACCAATCGACACGTCAATAACACCCGGTATAAACGAAAAAGTGCGCCGCGGCCAGCAGCGCCCGGAGGTTACCGCGACAGGAATGACGCTGGCACCGGTGGCCACCGCGAGACGCGTGGCGCCACTCTTGTACTGCCCCTTGCTGCCACGGGCCGTGCGCGTGCCCTCCGGGAACATGATGACCCACTTGCCCCGGTCCATCAGCTCCCTGCCCTGCGCCGCCACCTTGCTCCAGGCTTCGGAACGCCTGCTGCGGTCTATATGCACCATTTTCAAACGGGCAAGGCACCAGCCAAAGATGGGAATGTAGAGCAGTTCCTTTTTGAACACATAGGCCAGAGGGTGCGGCGTCATGCTGGGAAAAAAGAAGGTTTCCCAGGTTGACTGATGCTTCGGGCACAGGACGATCCGGCGCATGTCATCTGCCGCCGGCAGGTTTTCGATGCCATGGATGCGGTACTGCACCCCGGCAACAATCCGCGCCACCTCGATGACGCCGCGCAGCCAGGGCACGGCAAACCACCACCAGAGCCGGGTGTCGTTCACAAACACCGACATGACCACCAGCGCCAATCCGCAGGGAATCACCGTGACCACCATCCACAGGAATACCAGCAGGGAGCGCAGTGCGTTCACAGGTCGCCGCCCTCTGCAACGGGTACGCCCGCGCTGGCGAGGAATTCGGCAACATTGGCAAAGGCCTCCTCGGCCTCTTCCAGCTCGGGTGTAAATATCTGCCACACGTGGACCATGTGCGGCCAGGTTTGCAAGACGACCACCGAGCCGGCCTCTTCGGCACGCGCGGCATAGCGACGGGAGTCATCCAACAGCATTTCCTGTTCGCTGACCTGCAGCAGGGTCGGCGGCAGACCGGCGAGGTTGCCGCGCAGCGGCGATAAATCCGGGTGCGAGGGCGGCAGTCGGCTGGTGAACCAGGTGACCCACAGCAACAGCAGAGCGGGGACTTTTGCCATCCAACTGAACATGGGGCCCAGCATGGGATCGGTGGCGAGGTTACTGCGCAAACTGCCGCTGCTCATCGTCACGTCCGTGGACGGCGAGAAGCCGATCGCGGCATCGGCCTGACGCAGACCCTCGTCGCGAATCCACGCAATCAGGCCCAGGGTGAGGCTGCCACCGGCAGAGTCACCGCCCACCATCGCGTACTCCAGCGGGGCGGGACCGTCGGGACCATTCTCGACCAGCCAGCGCCAGGCATTGCGGCAATCGTTGATACCGTCGATACGCCTGTGCTCAGGAAGCAACCGGTAGTCCAGGGAAAACACCGCCGCCCCCGTCAGGCGAGCCAGCCGATCGGTGATGACGCGGTGACTCAGGGGACTGCCAGCGATCCAGGCACCGCCATGAATGTACAAAAAACGACGTTTGGCATCATAACCCGGCGCCAGAACCCATTCGCCTCTAACGCCCTGCTGGTCAACGGGCACAAAACGGGATGCGAACTGCCTGCCCTCGCTGAGCCCGTCCATGATGCGCCGCATGTGCAGCAGGCGCTCGCGCCCGCGCATCGACTGCCCTGCCGGCAACATCTCGCGCAAGCGCTGCAGCACCTCCGCGTGGCCCGCACTGGGTGGCATCGTCGGTGCCGGCAACTGCGCACCGTCAAAGCGGGAGAGGTCCTCTCCGCGCAGGTACAGCAGGCTGAATAAAACGAGTGCCAGAAGGACAACAATAAACCAGACCATGCGAGTTCCCCGGGGCTGTGAGGGCTGCATTAAACCAGAAGGCCGGTAGGCTGCACAACGCGAGGTCGCAGCCGAACGCACGGGGAACATCACGGGCGACAATTTGCCTCAGAGTCCCTGACCAGTATACTGCCCGAGCCGCCATCGCAGCAGGAGCGCAATGAGCAGAGAGCAATCAGCCCAGTCAGGCATCGCGGACGGTGCAGGTCTGCCCGGGACAGCGCATGACGCGCCCGCTGGCCGGGCGGTGGGCGTTGGAGCTCTTGTCGGGCTTGGCGCACTGATCGTGGCCGCGGTATTCGCGGGGCTGCTGTTACCGTACTGGGGAACCCCGGCAGCACCCGTTACCGGGGACACGCCCCCGGCGGAGACCTTTGACGGACGCGCTTTCAGCCCCACACGCGCCGGGTCTTCGCAGATCGAGGGCACTGCGCAGATCATCCACACCCTGCTCGGCAATGAAGCCGTCTTCAGCCTGACAACGCGCCTGCCACTGCAGCAGTTCCCCTTTGTACGGCTGGAGCTGACAGGCGGCGCCTCCCTGCGCTATTTCCTCTTCTGGCGGACTGCGGAGCAACCGGAACAACAGTTCTTTGCACCGCTACCGGGTGCCGGACAGGGCGTATCCTGGCACGCCTTCCCCGACCCCGCACTCTGGAGTGGCACGGCAACGACGGTAGCTATCGGCGCGTTCGGTGACGCTGCAGGCGCGCCCATCATATTGCGCAGCCTCGGTTTCCATGGCGATTCCCGCTGGGCCCGAATCGCCTCCGTGTGGACGCTATGGCACGCCGGCGGCAGCTGGCCGGCATCCGGCATCAATCGCTACATGGGGACGCCCCTGCAGGCAGGCGCTGTTTTCCCGGTCGCCTGGATTGGGCTGTGGGCCTTCCTTGCCACAGGCATGGCTGTGCTCTGGGTGTTGTGGCGCCGCGCCGGCCGACGCACCGCAATCACCGCGGCGCTGCTGACGATTTTCCTGCCGTGGCTGCTTCTCGACCGGCTGTGGCAGGCACAGTTGGAGCGGCAGGTGGCGTTGACGTATGCCGCCTTCGGCGACAAGACGCAGGCCGAAAAACACGCTGCAGAAGCAGACGCGGATCTGCAGGACTATGCGGCACGCATACGCGGCATGCTGGCGACCCCGGATGCCCGCGTGGTCCTGCTGCATGCCTCGGAGGGACACAATCACGATCGCCTGCGCCTGCAGTTTCACCTGCTCCCCGCCAACGTGTACAACTACGGATCCAGGCTGCTCGCGCCGGGGGAAATACGCAGAGGTGACTACGTGCTTGCGCTGGGTGCCCTGCCAGAGTTCCAGTATTCACCGCGCGAGCGGCTGCTGAGCGACGGTCGCCATGTCTATCGGGCAAGACGCATCGATGCACATCCACTGGGCAACCTCTATCTCATCTCCGGCTATGCGGGGACCGCCTCAACACCATGACCGCTGAAGTCCATCTACCATCGCTGGCCATCGCCCTGCTGCTTCCCTGGCTCGCCGGCGCTGTTACCATCCGCAGGATTGTCGGGCCTGCCCCGGCCACGCTGCTCCTGGGGCACGGTTTCATGCTCGGGCAACTGCTGGTAATCCTGCTCGCACTGGCATGGAACCGTGCGGGCCTGACATTTGCGTTCACGCCAATGGCGATCACCCTGGCCGGCTTCAGCGCGCTACTCGCACTGACCCAGCGCTGGCGGGGTGTTTTACCCAGGCCTCGTCTCCCCTTTGGCTGGCGAGATGCTCTGTGGCTGATTCCGCTGGCCCTGTTCCTCGCGGAGCGCGGCGCGAGCCTGACCCAGGAAGTTCTGCTGCGGCCCCTGTTCGCCTGGGACGCCTGGATGAACTGGGTGCCGCGGGCCGTGGTGTGGTTTCACCAGGGCGCATTGACACCCTTTGTACTGCCCGAGGCCTGGCTCACCACAAACGCGGATACCGTGTCCTACACTCTGGGCAATCCGCGGGCGAACCTGTATCCGCCAGGTATTCCGCTGCTGGTTCTATGGCAAATGCTTGCGGCGGGCACGCACGACAGCACCCTGCTCTACCTGCCCTGGTTGCTACTGCCCGCCGCGCTGGCCCTGGCGCTGTGGGGGCATTTGCGCCAGCACAGTGTACCGAGGCCGCTAAGCGCCCTCGCCGTGTTTGCGTTGCTGAGCCAACCCCTGGCCAATACCCACGTCGCCCTCCCCGGCTACGCCGATCTCTGGCTCGGAGTGGCGTTTGCGCTCGGTGCGATGGCGTTGGCCGAGTGGCACAGGAGCAGCAACTGGCGCTGGGGGCTCCTCGCTGCGGCACTGGCCCTCTGCTGTGCACTGTTCAAGGTGCCGGGCCTGGGCTTCGCCGGACTGCTCATGGTCGGGGTGGGAGTTCTGGCCTGGCGGCCACCCGTGCGCTGGATTGCCTGTGCCGTCCTCGCTGCGCTGGCGCTGCTGATGATCGGCCTTCTTGTGGGCCTACACCCCGTTTCGGCGCAGTTCCTCGCGGACAACCTGGCAATACCCCTCCCGGAGCCACTGCCGACGCTGCGCATCGCGCCGGCCCCTCTGCTGCCTTTGCTCTGGGACAATATGTTCCTGTACGGCAACTGGCACCTTTTCTGGCTGCTGTTGGCCGGGAGCTTTGCCGCGACTATTTTCACCCGCCATGCCGACCCACTGCGCAACATCGCCTGTCTGATGTTTGTGGGAGGCCTGGGGCTCTTGCTGGCCGTTTTCGGTCTGACCCACTACTTCAACCAGGTCGCGAATGGTGTGACGTTTGATCGCTCAATGCTCTACGTGGTGCCATTGGGCGTCTACGTGGCCTTTGTCCTGCTGGCGGACCTGTGGGGTGTCCAGCAACACACCGGGCAACGGGGATGACCCCGGCGAACGATATACGTCTTGCGCGTTTTGCCCCGCTTCTGGACGCCCTTGCCCTGACGTCTGCGGGCGCACTCAGCTGGTATTTACGCTTCGGGGCCGCGCCGGTGGAGGAACACTACCCGGTTGCCCTGCTCCTTGGCTTTCTCATGGCCCTGGTTTTGCTGCCTTTGGCGGGCGCCTACCGGCGACCGCGCTGGTCGCACCCGGTCACCGGGCTGCTTGCCGCCGCGCCAGGCATTTTGCTGTTATACAGCGGGTTACTCCTGGTTGCCTCGCTGACCAAAACGACCGCCGACTTCTCCCGCATCTGGATGGTCGGGTGGGGCCTGTTGGGCATTGTGGCCATGGCCTGCTGGCGCTTGCTCCTGGATCCCGTCTTGCGGCAGGGTGCAAGAAATATTGCCATGCTGGGTACAGGACACCTGGCCTGCTCCACAGTTCGCCACCTGCAGGCGAACAGTAAACACAATCGCGTGACGGGCATGCTCAGGCTTCCCGGAGAAAACCCCGTGCCCGCAGACAGCCTGCCAGCAGCGCTGCTCGGTGAGCTGGATGATCTGGAACCGACGCTGATAAGTGGCGACCATGGCATTGATGAGATATGGCTGGCCCCGGATGCAACACATGCGATCGACGATGCCGTGTTGCTCACGCGAATTCAGCAAATTAGCCTGCCGGTGCATTACGTGCCGGATCTGACGTTACTGCGCATCTTGCGGCACCGGGTCAACGACATCGACGGCGTCACGCTCATTGAACTCAATGCAACGGCACTGGACGGTCCCGAAGCCGTACTGAAGCGCATAATGGACTACACCCTGTCGGCATTGGCCCTGCTGCTTCTGGCTCCGCTGCTAGTGTTGCTTGCGATCCTCATCCGGCTGGAATCTCCGGGGCCCGCCCTCTTTGTTCAGGCGCGCCATGGGGGTGGTGGTCGCATTATTCAGGTATTCAAGTTCCGCACAATGCGAGAGGGGGCGTGCCCTGATCGGCAGGCGACGCGAGATGACCCCCGCATTACACGTCTCGGCGCTTTTCTTCGACGCAGCAGCCTGGATGAGTTGCCGCAACTCTTCAATGTGTTGCGAGGCGACATGTCCCTGGTCGGTCCGAGACCACACCCGCTTGCGCTGAACGAACAGTTCGGACAGCAGCTCGATACCTATATGCAGCGCCACCGGGTTAAACCGGGCATCACCGGCTGGGCCCAGATCAATGGATTTCGCGGAGAAACAGACACGCTGGAGAAAATGCAAAGCAGGCTGGAGTACGACATCCACTACATCGAGAACTGGTCGCTCTGGCTGGACATAAAAATCCTGGCCAGAACCGCTCTCATGGGCTGGACGGGGCGTAATGCCTACTGAGACCGAAACCGGTGAACTGGCAGGCAGGGAGATGCAGGCCTTCGCAGGTTGCGCAGTACGGCCCCGCAGCCTGCCAGAGCTGTTCGAGCACATGCAAGCCATGCTGGCAAGTGGCACCACCGGGGAAATCATCGGGCACCACAATCTGCACAGTTTGTATCTGGCGAACACTGACCCCGTTGTGCGCAGGTTCTACGAGCAGTGCCGCGACTGCTACATTGACGGCGTGGGCGTGTTGTGGCTGTTTCATCTTGCGGGGGTACGGGAGCGCAAGGTTCAGCGCTTCTCCCTGATGGATTGCCTACCCGAGCTATTGACGATGGCCGAGCGCTCGTCATTGCGACTGTTCTATTTCGGCGGGTCGCCAACCAGTGTCGAGCACGCACGCAAGTGGATTAAGGGCCAATGGCCAGAGCTCCACATCCAACTGCTCAATGGCTACGTTGCCGACAGCGCTGAGGTCGTGGCACAGATCAATGCCTTCGCACCCGACCTGTTACTGGTTGGCCTGGGAATGCCCAAACAGGAATCCTGGATACTGCAACAACGCACGCAGCTCAAGGCCGGGATTCTTCTGCAGGCGGGTGGCACGCTGGATTACTACAGCGGTGAACAGGCGCAACCACCGGCTTCCTGGTCACAGCGAGGTTTCGGCTGGCTTTATCGCCTGTTGCATGATCCACGGCGACTCTGGAAACGCTACCTGATCACGCCCTGGAGGTTGCTACCCGCAGTTTGGCGGCTTCGCCGCGGCTTGTCTGAAGAGCGCAGACGACAAACCCGGGAGACCACGAAACCGGGTTAGGAGGGCGTCATCACAGCGCAACAAGGCCAGGACATAATTCACTGCCAGGCGACGTCTGCGCCTGCCGCACAGCGGCCTGCTTCGCCCTGCCGCTTCTCTGAGCACGTCCTCGACCCGCGGGCGCAACTCTACACGCATCGCCGCCTGGGACATTCTCAGGAACTGGCGTATGCGGGCAACCTGCAGATACCTGCGAGCACCTTCGCTCAGGCAGGCATAGGCATTGGCACCGTGAATCCGATAATAGAAGCCCGGCGTGGCGCAATAATGCTTTTGCGCACCGAGCAATGAGCACAGACGCACGATAATACCGTCTGCGGAGTTGCGGGTAGCCGCGTGGCTGGTTGTGCTGATCGCAAAAAAGCGGACAGCCCATCGCGGGATAACGACCCGGTCCGAGAGACGCTCCCGGTGCTCCAGCAAGGTATCCCGCAGCGCACGACGCAAGGCGAGGCCAGAGGTCGGTGAACCCAAGAACTCGCCACCCGCCCAGGTACTCCAGCGACTTGACCCGGTCAACCCCGGGGGAACTTCAATACGTGCAAGCATCGCTTTCGTTTCCCGTACGGCCTCCTCCGCTTCACCGCCGGGGGATGCTGCACAAAAGAAAAAGTCGGCCTCGGGATTCTGCTCGGCATGTCGCCGAAGCCTCGCCAGATAGCCGGGAAGGAAATAGTCATCGCTGTCCAGCAAGGCGCACAAGTCGCCATGCGCCACGGAGAGCCCTTCCAACACGGCGCTCAACTGCCCCCGGTTGGCCTGCCGGATAACACGTACGTGCTGTTGCGCCGCATAGCTGGCGAGTATCTCCGCCGATCCGTCTCCGGAGCCATCATCGACGACAATCAGTTCGTCCTGCGGAGCGAGCTGGGCAAGTACCGAGTCGAGTGCCTGTGGCAGGTAGTGGGCGTAATTATAGTTGTTTACGACGACAGAAACGCTCAAACCCGAAGACGCCTCAGCGTGCGCGCGTTCCTGAGCTGGATTCATGCGAGATCGCCATGATGCCTGAAGTAGTCGATCGTGCGCTCGAGCCCATCAGCAAGGGGTACTGCAGGCTCCCAGCCAAGCAATTTTCTCGCCAGATCAATGTCAGGCTGGCGCTGGCGAGGGTCGTCCTGGGGCAGCGGTTCCTGCAACAATGACGACTGCGAGCGCGTCTGCGCGAGCACCTGTTCCGCCAGCTCCCGAATCGTAAACTCCACAGGGTTACCGAGGTTTACCGGCCCGGTGACTTCACCAGGTGTATTCATGAGCCTGATCAGTCCCTCTATGAGGTCGTCGACGTAGCAGAAGGATCGCGTCTGCTGACCATCCCCGTACAACGTGATCGGCGCTCCGCGCAAAGCCTGCACAATAAAATTGGAAACCACACGCCCGTCATTGGGGTGCATCCGCGGACCGTAGGTATTGAAGATGCGCGCCACCTTGATGCGCAGCCCGTGCTGACGGAAATAATCGAAGAAAAGTGTCTCCGCACAACGCTTGCCCTCGTCATAGCAGGCGCGTGGTCCGACGGGGTTCACCCTGCCCCAGTAACCCTCCTGCTGCGGATGCACCTCCGGGTCTCCGTACACTTCACTGGTCGATGCCTGCAGGATACTTGCGTTCACTCGCTTCGCCAGTCCCAGCATGTTGATCGCGCCATGCACACTGGTTTTGGTGGTCTGTACCGGGTCCAACTGATAATGAATGGGAGACGCTGGACAGGCCAGATTGTAGATCTGATCCACTTCAACGTAGAGTGGAAAGGTCACGTCGTGCCGCAGCAATTCGAAACGGGGATTTCCCAGCAGATGCAGAACGTTGTCGCGGCTGCCGGTAAAGAAATTATCTACGCAAAGAACGTCGTGACCATCCGCGAGAAGTCGCTCACACAGATGACTGCCCAGAAAACCTGCTCCACCGGTAACCAGAACACGGGGGCGTGATAAAGAACGCATGATGGAGGCTCCGTTGCACAATAGGTGTCGGAAAGACAGCGCTGGGACACCAATCGCCAAACAAAACCACAGGGTACACAATCGAGGTTTTAGTGGCCAGTTTGTTCAGGGGAATCGGGAGAAGGCTGTCTTCCGGGGCCGTTGGAAGCCTGCCGGTTCCCGGAATAGACTGTTACCTATGTGACCGGAATGCACCCGGGTTTGGTGGCAGGGGCAGAAGGACTCGAACCCTCGACCTACGGCTTAGAAGGCGGTTTTTTACCCCTTACACATCAACGGCTTAGATATTTTTCTCTTTATATTTCAACCGCTTAAGTTTTTTAATGTTTGTTGCTATTTGCCAGTGTTATACTTCCTTGCACTTACATTGCACTTACGAGGTGCGATATGGCTGCAACCCTAACCGAAAAGACCATACCGAACCTGGCCCCCAAAACCTCAGCCTATGAGGTACGAGACAACGGGGGCAAATCCTCCGTTAAGGGTCTACTCGTTCGAGTGCAACCGAGTGGCCGCAAGACCTTCTATGTCGAGATTAGCCGAGGCAAGCGAGAGCGCATAGGAGATGCCAGCCAGCTAACCCTGGCGTTCGCTCGCGAGCGCGCAAAAGAGATCACGGGCATGGCCGCAGGCGGGCACGACTTCCAAGCCGAGCGCAGGCAGAAGAAAGTGCTAAAGGATTCCACCCTGCGCAGCTACCTGGAAGGCCCGTTTAAGGTTCACGCTCAAGCCAACATCGCCAGCCACAAGGACATGCTCGCCCGGGTCGGCAAGGTCTTCGACCACATCCTCGACAAGCCCATGACGGACATCTCAGAGCTGGACATGGCGAAGTGGCGGCGGGAGCGCAGCAAGGTCTCTCTTGAGACCCAGCGCCGGGAACTGAGCTACCTCAAGGCCGTGCTCAACCACGCAGTCAACAACAAGATGATCCCCGGCCACCAGTTGGGGCAGGTCCGGGTCAAGGGCACGCTCAAGCAAAACGAGGGCGAGGCCAAGGTGCGGTTCCTATCCGATGCTGAGGAAAAGCGGCTGCGTTCTGCCCTGGATACCAGAGAGCAGGAATTGCGCGATGCCAGAGACCGGATGCGGGCATGGCAACGAGAGCGAGGGAAGCCGCTCTCCCCTGCCATTCCAGCCGATCACTACGCCGACCACCTGAAGCCCCTGACTCTGTTGGCCCTGAATACCGGGCTGCGACGTGGCGACCTATTTAGCCTCAAGTGGGAGCATGTTGATCTGGAGCGCAGACAGATTCGCAAGATAATCGGCAAAACCTCTCACGCCCGCCGCAAGGCAGGGAAAAAGTTAGAGCCTGCTGTGCTGCCACTGTCTGCGGAGGCACACATGGTGCTGGAACAGTGCTACAAACAACGCGGCGACTCTGCCTATGTGTTCCCCTCCCCTATCTCCAACGGCCCGCTAACGGACGTTAAGAAGGGCTTCGAGGCTGTTCTTAATGACGCGAACATTAAGGGCTTTCGGTTCCATGACTTGCGGCACACCTTCGCATCACGATTGGTAATGGCCGGGGTTGATATAAACACCGTGCGGGAGTTGATGACGCACTCAGATATTAAAATGACGCTGGTCTATGCTCACCTAAGCCCGGATCACAAGGCGGCAGCGCTGGATCGTGCATTCGGGGGTGAATCGTGAGATTCGATACCGCCGAAGAAGCATGGAAGTACACCCGCCAAAACAATGAGGACATTTCAGACCCGCGCTGTGCTGGGCGCCAGTTTGAGGCAACGCAACAAGTACACGTCTTCCATGAGAAGCACCTAAAGGGCGACACGACCGCCCTGCCTTACGCCCTGGCCATCTGCGCCCATCACGGCCTTGCCATGCCGAATTGGCTGTCTGAGGTGATCTACAACGGTATCGTGAGCTGGCACAACTTCGAGACAGGAACACTGGATGACGCATTTGGAGTTTCCCGAAAAGGCCGTCGGAAACCGGATGAGTTGAATTACCGCAGGCATCGCGATTCTGTATTCCAAAGAGTACTAGTCCGCGTGCAGGACGGTGAATCCGTTGATGACGAGTTGTTTGAGTTGATTGCCGATGAAATGAACGCTGGGTTCGCCGGCGGTACATGCAAGAGATGGTTCTATCGATACCTCGATGAGTCTCCTGTTGCGCAATCGTTGTACGACCATTGCAAAGGCCCTGCCAGAAAAAATAACTTTTCATAAAGCGGGCCATTGTTTCAATGTGCAGTAATCGAAAAATTGCTGCACATTACTTGCCTCAGACCACCGCTTAATCTCAACCCCGTAAACAGAAGCAACCTTTTACGGGGGTCACACAATGTCAAAAACCAATGCCAACCACTCGCTGCCGGAGGTGGAGAAGCAAGCGTTCTCCATTGAAGAATGGCGCGCTCGCTGGGGATTCGGTCGCAATTTCACTTATGACCTGATCGCCTCCGGGAAGCTGAAGAGTACCAAGATTGGGCGCAAGCGAATCATCACCGCTCGCCAAGACCGTGAGTTCGCCGACGCAATTGAAGCGGAGGCCAAGCAATGAACGTGGAAGCCCCCTCATTCGCATCAAACGAACAGCAAGAAGCCCCTTCCAGCGCGCTAGATTCAACGATCAGCGCCCGACCCGAATACAACCCCGTAGTGCGGAACATTGGCAATTCTAAGTCGCTAAGAGGCGCTTTAGACGCCATGTGCGCGCATTGCATGGGCTGCACTGCGGATCACATAGAACCTGGCTTTCGTGAATCAATCCGCGATTGCAGTGCGCCAGCCTGCCCCTTGTGGCAGTTCCGACCCTATCAGCGGAGCGCATAACCATGAAGAAGACAATTTTACTTCCCAGCATCGCGCCCGGAATTACTCGAAGCGTCACCTTTCATCGAGGGCAGTTCACCTGCCGCATTGATGTTGACGACGTTGAAGTATTGAGCCGGATCAAGGGCCGCCCCTGGACAATCGCACTCGACCTAGATGACCTCACGATGGTTGCAGATGCCTGTAGGGGCGCACTCAGACTTTCACGCAAGGCATAAAAAAACGCCAGTTTGCGGCTGGCGTTCAGTGAATTGTCCTAAACGGGAGGACACGCGCATGGTAACACAATCTGATATTCAGTCGGCAGTAGAGGCGGCAAAGGGGGAAACAAAAAGCAGGCAGGCCCATCGACTGGCCGATTATTTAGTCGTGAATGACTCCGCGCTTACTGGCGACATCGCCCGCGACTGTGCAATCGGCAACATATCTGCCGCTGCGAACTTCATACGCCCAGCACTACAAAAGCGCGGTTACACCATCATCGCCAATATGCCAGATAGACCAATCCGCAACAGGTTTGGCGAGCCTTCAATGTCGCACGAATGGCGACTGGTGCGGATTCGCTAATGGCAAAGGGAAAGACATCACTGCCTTTCGATAAGCGCGGCGGAGTTGTGGCCATACAACGGCGGCTGTTGAAGTCACCGGCCTATCTGGGGCTGTCAGTGCAGGCAAAGGTACTGCTGCTCCAAATGCAGGTGCATTGGCGTCCTGACGTGCCTGTCGGCTTCGGCGTCCGTGAGGCTGAAGCAACAGTACCATGCTCACGAAAGACTGCCATGAATGCGTTCAATGAACTCCGTGAAGCCGGTTTCATCAAGCTGGTGGACGACAGCCTGTTCTGTTCGCGTGCCAAATCCAGAACCCGGACATGGCGGTTGACCTGGCTCCCGTGGGCCTACAAAGCGCCGAGCAATGAGTGGGAGCAACCTAACAATGAAGCCTGAAATTTCAATTTCTACCGGTGGAAAAACGATACTGCTAGACCCCTTACAGGTGTCGTTTTTACACCATATGACCCGATTTCAGGCGCTACAGGTGTCGTTTTTGACACCGCTGGCCCCTGTTTTGAGCATCTACAGGTGTCGTTTTTACACCACTCCTACATTACCACCACCTATGTACCTTCAAATCCCTTTAAACCCGCCTCAGAACAGAGCGCGGGTCACCGAGGTCGCGGAGCATTTAGCCAAGCGGAAGGAGTTGTGGGAGGCGCGGAAGGCTCAAGAGACAGGTGGCTCAACTTGCGCCACCAGTCTATCTGACGGCCGGGTCGCAGGGCCGCAGCATGAAGACGGCTTCGCAACCGAGACAGCCAAGGTGGAGCGCAACCAAAAGATTGAGCAGCTTGCCGACCAAGGTATGACGCAGCGTGAGATAGCGGCAGAGGTTGGGGTGGGCACGATGACCGTTAATCGCGCCTTGAGTGTACCAGAACGGAACAGTGCCGAAATGGGACAAGAGCCGCCCCGACTAAGTGAGCCAACGGTTAAACCGATTCCAAAGCAAAAGGAACAGCCCGTAAGTCGCGGGGGGTCCCTGTCGACTCTGTAGGCAACGATGCGGACACCGCGACCAAAGTTAATTTCTCGTATCCACAATTCAGGTCATGGATACATGGGGGGGATGGTCGAGAAAGAGAGAACGCGAATCCGGACACCGCGCCCGAAATCTTCTTTTCATTAACTTGTAGTTTTAAGGTGATCGTATGCAACCAATCTGTCCGAACTGCGGCCATCACCTCGCTGAACGCACGAGCGGGGATGATGTGCAGGAATGCGCAGACCGCATCGTTGAATGGGCACGGGACAACGGCGTGCCGCTGATACGCGGGGATCGGCTCAGACTTGAAGATGCAGCGCGTTACCTTGACCGATCACCTGGCACACTCCGCAACTGGCTGGCGGCAGGCGTCCCGCTTCCGGTGGTATCGGTGAACCGCAGGCACTATCTACCGGTAATGCCGTTTGCCCAGTACCTGGTCGAGAAAATGGCCGAAGACTGAAAAAAAGCTTCACGATACGTCACGACATATCACGGCATATCACGTTCTGATTTCTGCAAACCGCGACCAAGTGGGAAAATAGTAGATGTTCAAAAACACCTTATTTTCAGGCTTAAACGAGGATTGCGGAATGCAAATTCAAAAATCAGGGTTACTGTCCGATGAAGCGAGAGCAGCCCGAGCACTAATTACCACACTGCTTATTGATAGCCACCACGAACGTGAAGCGGACATGGAGCGGCGCTGGCATTGGGACCGTCAACGCACCAAAGCGGCGGTCGGTGCATTTTCCAGCGGGGACGTTAACAACAGCACTTCGACCTCTGCTGAGTTCATGGCCCACTTGGTAAAGCAGTCAGTGGTTGCCCGGATCGCGGCCTCGACTATGCGCGTAGGGTTCAATCAGCCAGTTAATTCTCCCTTCAGCGCGTCAGCCGCATGGGTGCCCGAGATGCACGCCATTCCCGTTTACTCCCAGAGCTTGGTCAACCACTCCCTGCCCAGACGCAAGGTCGGCGCGGTTACAGTTTTAACCATGGAGGCCCTGGAGCAGGAAAACGCAGAGTTCGCACTGCTCACAGCCTTGTCTACAGCCTGCACTGAAGCGATGGACGCGCAATTCCTGGACCCGGACGCGGTGAGTTCCGAGGCACCGCGCCCGATTACAGCGGATGCCGAGATCATTGTCGCGGGCAGTGATCCCGCTGCCAGTTTCCGAGAGCTGTTTCAGAACTTCCCCAACCTCGCGGGCAGCGTCTTGGTAATGCATCCAGAACCCGCAGCGAACTTGGGTTTGGTCACAGTGGGCGGCGCTCACGTATTCCCCGACATTGGCGTGTTGGGTGGGACGATCTGTGGTCTGCCCGTGATCTGCTCACAGAGCGCGCCCCTCGACTCTACCGGCTCAACAATTACCTTGCTGGACGCCTCTCGCGTTCTCCTGGCAATGGGCGGCGTTTCGATCACCCGCACTGAATCAGCCGATATTGAGCTTCAGGACGACATCGATTCGGACGGCATGGGCCAAGCGGTATCGCTGTTCCAGAGCAACGCAGTCGCGGCGAAATCCCTGCTGTTCGCTAACTGGAAGCTGCTCGACCCTGATGCCTGCCGCATCATGGTAGGAGCGAATTGGTAATGGATCTAAAAATGTTTGGAGCGTGGTCCAAGGCTATTGCGCCGGTCATTAGGGGTCACGTTAGTGACTCCATCGACGCTCACGACCATGCATTGCGCGCTGAGTTCGCCGCGCTGGAATCTCGCATTGCCAGATTGGAGGCCGGGGCATCGACCGAGAAGTCACTCGCGGACTCCTATGATGGCCCGTGGCAGTTCGGCACTGAATACGCGCGCGGTCGCCTTGTGACAGATCGGGGCAGTCTCTGGTTATCCCTGGGCGACAACGAGAAAAACACTCGCCCTGGTAGCGGCCCTACGTGGCGGCTGGTCAGCAAGAACGGCATCCCGCACAAAGGAGAATGATTCATGGTGACACTCACTGACGTAATTTTTGGCCGCTATGTGCCTCATGTTTTGAGATGCCCCGGCGACTATGCCAAGGCTATTCGTGTGCGCCACGTGGGGGGGCAAGAGTATCAAGCTATCCTCGAATGCAAGTCCGGGCACACCATCGCACAGGACTTTTCAGTGCCGGATACGCTGCCCGTCTGCGACGCAGTTGTCGCCACCTTTAACACTATGCTCTTTCGGGGCGCTGCCCTTGTTGATGCTGCTATGAATAAGGGCCTTCCCGGTAAACCCGAGGTGGTGCATTGATGAGCAGGACACGGTTCTACCGAGACGGCTACCTAATCGAACACAATGAGCCTAGCACTTGCCCGATGTATCTGGCGGCACGCGACAAAGCCCATGCGGCAGGGTTCCGACTGTACTGCACTGGAGATTCCGGCGCTAAATACTGGCTGGCTCGACCGCTGGCAACAGCGCGACTGTTTGAGACCGACAACCTGGATCATATCGCGCAGTACATCAATGCCCGACTGACGACAAACGCAGACCCCAGTGAGGAGAGTCGCTAATGGCTTCAAAATCTCTGGGAACATTGACCCTAGACTTGGTTGCCAAAACAGCCGGGTTCGTACAGGGGATGAGCAAGGCAGAGCGTGAGTCTGCAAAGTGGAAGCGCAACGTCAAGAAGAACATTGACGAGACCGGCAGGGCACTGAAGAACCTTTCAATTATCGCGTCAGGGGCCTTGGCTGCGTCATTTGGTGCCGTTGTTGCGGCAAGTGCCCGGCAGGAGGCCGCGATAAAGCAGGTGGAGCAGCGCCTTATATCCACGGGTAATGCAGCCGGGAAAACGTCAGAGGGCCTGCAAAAACTCGCATCGGAGCTACAGCGCACCACGACGTTTGGTGATGAGGCTGTGCTTGAGATGCAGTCCATGCTGCTTACTTTCACGAACATACGCGGCGAAGTATTTGACCGCACACTCCCGGCAATACTCGACCTGAGCACGGCCATGAATCAAGATCTGAAGTCGTCTGCTGTCCAGTTGGGCAAGGCCCTGAATGATCCGATTGCCAACCTATCCGCGCTGTCTCGCACTGGTATTCAGTTCTCAGAAGCCCAGAAGGAAGTCATCAAATCTCTGACAAAGAGTGGCGACCTTGCTGGAGCGCAGGCGATCATTCTTGAAGAGCTTGAGCGTCAGTTTGGCGGTGCTGCGACAGCCGCTGCCGATACGTTTGGCGGTGCGCTGAAGCAGGTACAGAATGCGTTCGGTGACCTTTTGGAGAACCCTTCAGGGCTTGAGGCAAACAAGGAGGCTCTGAAGGAGTTTGCCGACTTCCTGCAAGACCCGGCGACTGTCAAGGCTGCGAATGATTTAACGTCAGCACTAATCAAAGGGTTTGGTGAGGTCGCGGCGTCGATTAGAACCACGGTAGGCCTATTCCAGTTTCTCGGTGAAGAGTTCGCGGCGATCACCAGCGGCGCGGCGAGTGATGATCTGGTCAGGCTGCAAAATGAACTGGCAAAGGCACGCAGCGCGCTGGAAAACCCGAGCGAGAGAATACGGATCGGTGGCCCAGGTGGATGGATAGCGTACTACAACGAAGACGAACTGCGAGCGGAGATAGCGGAGCTTGAGGCCGCCATTGATGCCGAGGTTGAACGCCTCTCCAGAAAATACCGCGAATCCCTGCTTCAAGACATAGTGCCGCAGGGCGCGAGAGTGACAGGCTCAATTCTCGCTCCAGTTGTAGATGACCTCGAAAAAATCAGTGTCATCGCCAAGAAGCGGGAGATGCCTGAATACATCAAGGAGGCGCTAGACCTTCAGATTGAGTACCAGCGCCTTGTTGGCGCACTCCGTACCGATGAGGAGGCTGTGCTAGACACCCTCCGGGAGCGCCTTAACCTGCTGGAGCGCATCAATACCGCCTATGGTGATGCGACACCTGGGCAGGGCGAGGCCCGCGCTAGGTCAATCAGTGCCGCGTTTGGCAGTGATGCGCCGGACTATGGTGGTCTTTCTCCAGAGGTCGGAGGGGCATTCTCCGAGTTTAAGCGCATTGAGGATGCGAGGGAGCAACTTGAGGAATGGTATTCAGACAAGATAGATCTGCTTCGCGAGGCAAGAGAGCAGGAGTTAATCACACAAGACGAATACAACTCCCTTGAGCTTGAGCAGGCCCAAAAGCATCAAGACGCTCTCGCTGAGATTGAGCAGGCAAGGCAGTACGTTGCACTGGCTACGGCTGAAGAGACATTCGGCAGTCTGGCTGACATTGCCAAGCAATTTGCGGGTGAGCAGTCGGACGCCTACAAGGTTCTGTTTGCATTTGAGAAGGGCGTTGCAATTGCCCGGTCTATCATAGCCATTCAAACGGCAATTGCTCAGGCGGCTGCGTCTGGCCCATTCCCGGCGAACCTTGCTGCTATGGCGACCGTTGCCGCGCAGACCGCTTCAATTATCGCCAACATCCAATCTGCCAGCATCGCGGGGCAGGCTCACGACGGGATGATGTCAGTCCCCAAAACTGGAACTTACATTCTGGAGAAGGGCGAGCGCGTTGTGTCGGCTGAGACAACCAAGAAGATGGATCAGAAGCTGGATGGTTTTGGCAGTGATCCGCAGGTCAATCTGCGTGTTATCAACGCCTATGATTCAAGCGTGATGCAGGAATACATGGGGTCTTCGGAGGGTGAGCGGATCGTGATGAACCACGTGAAGCGCAACGCCAAGGCATTACGATCAATTGTGACTTGATTCTGGGGGCTGAAGTGGGCGATGTAATACGGTTAAAGGCGAAACCGAAAGGCGCTGACAAGTTCGTAGAAGAGAAAACCAAGTTTCTGATTTCTCAAGGCTATTCCGCTAATGATGTCTCCCGGGTTATGTCTGAATTTCGAGAGTATCTGCCCGCCGAGGTAGTCGAATTTGAGGTCAATCTACCGGGCAGTTTGGGTTTGTCGGATCAACAATCCGAGGCCATTACCGAATTGGTTAACAAGCACTTCATTGAGATATCCGATTACCACGGGCGAGCGCAGGATGCACTGCTGCACACAATCCTGGGGCTTCTAGTTCGGGAGCTAGGCTATTGAGCCAAGTTGCGCCCCCCGAAGGGGGCGGAGGTTAGGCGGCAGACTGGTGATTGTCTGTTGACTCACTTTCTCGGTGCCATGTTGGTGGCATAAACCATTTATCCGCATCGCCCTTCCAGCATCCACCGTGGGCGTCCGCGATGTAACCGATAGTCTGAGCAAGGTTTCTGGCAGCGTCGAGATATATATCCAACATCCGCATGTTCTCTTCTGCGTGCTCTTGGTTGGTGGTCAGTTGCATGACCGCCTCTACACAAATCTCATGGAGCGAATTCGCCTTCTGGGCTATTTCGTCCATCGCGATGCGAGTTTGCTCAAGGGTTGGGGTTTTTGCGGTAGTATCGTTGGTAGCCATGTGGCACCTCCTGGTTAGGTGTGGCGTGGTTAGGTCTCCTGGAGTGCTCCAACACTTCAGGGGACCGCTTTACCTTAGACCTGCTTTTCTGCAAGGTCAATCACCATAACGCCAATGTTTCACTTACGCCGCGGAAGCGGAATCGTTGCACTTAAACTGCACTTACGGATGAATTGCGCGAGAGAAGAGAAGGCGTTACCTGGAATTTATCGTTTAAATTCAATGATTTAGTGGCAGGGGCAGAAGGACTCGAACCCTCGACCTACGGCTTAGAAGGCCGTTGCTCTATCCAGCTGAGCTATACCCCCAAAAAGGCAATTGAACGCTTGCCAAGCCTACCGCTCGACCGCGTAACGTGGCACCTGAGCCATGACCGAAGTGGAACGCCCCGGACGCCGCGGCCGCGAGTATAGCATCCGGTCGACAGGTTTCCAGCTTGCGTGGCCGAAGTCTGGTGGCACATGAGGCAGGAGGGAGTGGGGTGGCCGACGGGTCTTGAACCCGCTACCTCCGGAGTCACAATC